>Ga0123356_10000995_pt1 | contig 31445 bp, 31 predicted proteins | sample TergutEmb28metaG_2_FD_92546 | JGI IMG/M metagenome (GOLD analysis project Ga0123356, IMG submission 92546) | Embiratermes neotenicus P3 segment gut microbial communities from Petit-Saut dam, French Guiana - Emb289 P3 | ecosystem: Host-associated > Arthropoda: Insects > Digestive system > Gut ...
AAACGTGCCCTGGTCCGATGAACCCGTCGAGCCGCAGGTCGGGGGAGTCGAGGATGGCCTTGATCGCCGGGATGATCGTGACGTGGTTGCAGAAGACCGAGAAGTTCTTCAGGCCTTCGGCGGCCGCGCGCAGCATGGTCATGGCGGTCGAAGGTGCGGTCGTCTCGAACCCGATGGCCATGAACACCACCTGCCGGTCCGGGTTCTGCCTGGCGATCTTCAGTGAGTCGAGCGGTGAGTACACCATGCGGATGTCGGTACCGTTGGCCTTCGCGTCGAAGAACGAGCCGTTGCTGCCCGGCACCCGCATCATGTCGCCGAACGAGGTCATGATGACTTCCGGTCGGGACGCGAGGTGCATGGCGTCGTCGACGCGTCCCATCGGGATCACGCACACCGGGCAGCCGGGTCCGTGCACCAGGGTGACTGACTCGGGCAGGTAGTCCTCGAGGCCATGCTTGTAGATGGTGTGCGTATGCCCGCCGCACACCTCCATGAACTTGTACTCGCGGCCCGGCTCGCACAGCGCCGCGATTTTCGCGGCGAGCGCGTGAGCCTTGTCCGCGTCGCGGAATTCGTCGACGAACCGCATTGCCCGAACGCTCCTATGCAGTCGGTTACTCGATCAGGGACTCGCGCAGTGCCGCGATCTCGTCCTCGTATGCCTGGCCGATGCCCTCGAGGAACTCCATGGCCGCGGCCGCCTCGGCCTCGTCGATCTTGGACAGCGCGAAACCGACGTGGATCAGCACCCATTCGCCCGGCTTGGGCGGATCGTCGGCGAGCAGCCCGATGTTGATCAGCCGCCTGACGCCGCTCACGTCGACCTTGGCGAGATCGGGCTGCTCGGGAAGGAGTTCGACTACCTCACCCGGTATGCCCAGGCACATGTGACACCTCCTGCGCGGTGAGCTCCCAGAGCACTTGGTAGATCGTGGTCTGCGCTTCCTGTATCCGGTGGATGGATGCCGACGGCGCGACGAAGAGGTAGTCGATGCTGTCTTGCTCGGCCATCTTCCCGCCGTCGTAGCCGGCCAGGCCGATGGTGAGCATCCCGCGCCGGCTGGCCTCGTCGAACGCGCGCAGCAGGTTGCCGGAGTTGCCGCTTGTCGACAGGCCTACAGCGATGTCGCCAGGACGCGCGAACGCGCCGAGCTGCCGCGCGAAGACCACCTCGACGCCGATGTCGTTGCACAGCGCCGTGACCACTGACGTGTCGTTGGCCAGGCCGAACGCGGGCAGCGGCCGGGCGGTTGCGCCGGGCCGTGAGCCATCCGGGTGCAAGAACAACGTGGCGATCTGCTGCGCGTCGGTGGCGCTGCCGCCGTTGCCGAAGGCGAACAGCCGCCCGCCCGCCGCGAACCGCGCCGCCATCTGCTGCGCGCACTGCGCCATCCGCGCCCCGTCCCGCCGGGCTATCGTCCGCCGGAGCTCCAGGATTTCCCCGGCCTTGGCTACGGTGGACGCGCGCACCTGCTCGAGCACGGCGGCCAGGTCGCTGGAGTCGGCGTATAGGAACGGGTACAGCGACTGCATCGCGCTGGTGCCGCCCTCGTCGCGCCCGCTCACCTGGTCACCTCGCCCGCCGGGTCAGGCTCCAGGACAGCGATCGCCTCGCCGGCGTGTACCAGGATCGTGTCCCCCGTCGCCACGCTGACCAGGGCGACGCTGACCTCCTCCAGCCCCTGGCCGGTGTCCACCACGGCGAGGCCGTCCGGCAGCAGCCGCACGACCCGCACCTGCACCGCTACGTCCCCGCAGGTGAGGCAGTGCTCACTGGTGCAGACCGGGCCAGACTCCGCAGTCATGAGGCCACCACCCCTGGATCCAGCACCCCCGGCTGTTCGAAGAACACGTGCACCAGCTCCCAGAGGATGTGGTACGTCGTGACGTGCATTTCCTTGATCACCCGCGGATCGTCCGACGCGGCGGCGAGCACGTGATCAGCCGCCTGCGTCCGCGCGATCCGGCCGCCGTCGCCGCCGACCAGGGCAATCGTCAGCAGGCCGAGCCGACGCGCGGCCGCCAGGCCGGCCAGCACGCTGTCGTTGTCGCCATCGGCGGAGATTCCGAGGGCGATGTCGGCGGGGACGGCCAGGTAACGGAGCTGATCAGCGAAGATCGCCGCCACCCCAGCCCGCTCGGCGATGCCGGTCAGCGTGGCCACGTCTGTGGTCAGCGAGATCGCGGGCAGCGCCCGTTTCCCCACGATCACGGGATGGACGAACTCGACCGCCACGTGCTGGGCGTCGGCGCTGGCGCCGCCGGTGCCGAACACGATGAGCTTGCCCCCGCGGTGGAAGCGGACCGCCATGGCGTGGCATGCCTCGGCGACCGCGCCGGCCTGCCGGGCCAGATCGCGGACCGGGTCGTTCCGCAGCTCGAACAGGCGGGTGACCTCGGGGCTGTCGCGGTCGAGCTGCCCGGGCGCCGTCACCGTCCGCGGCCCATCCTGGCCATAGCCGTCACCATCGAGGCCATAGCAGCACCGTAGGACAGTTATGGGGGGGTGTCCAGTACGGAACGGACAGTTTTGGCTAGGCGATGCGCCCCCGTGCTTGGGCGCTACTCGGAAGCCACGTCCGCCGGGCTTGAGCCGGGGAGGATGCCGGCGGTGAGGGCCGGCAGCCCGGCCTTGACTCCGGCCCGCGGGGCGTGTAACAGGCTGACGTCGTTACCGGATCTCGAATCCGCCGATCCCCTCAGGCGGCTCCTGTTTCACCAGAACATCCTCCACGAGGGCGAAGCGAGGGCCGTGGCGCGCCCATTCCACCAGTTGCCGGACTTGTCCCGGGTCCCCTTCGAACACCGCCTCGACACTTCCGTCTGGGAGGTTGCGCACCCAGCCGCTCACCTCGTGCTGCTCGGCCATCCGCAGGCACGAGGCGCGGAAGGCGACGCCCTGCACGCGTCCCGAAACCACCACCCGATACCGAACCACACGGACACGTTACGCCGACACCACATCTCCCACCCGTCACACGATCCCGTCTTCCAATCGAGGATGGGGTCTGTCCGATCGAGGGAGGGATCCGTCTAGGCCTCGCCGCTGGTTGCTCTCTCGTCCTTTTCGCCGTCACGTTTCCTCGCCGTGAGCCGTCATACGAATCGACAGAGCGTTCGCGGCCGGTGAGAGGAGACCCGCCCCAGCAAGCCGCGGGCGCGGTGCCGGACAAGGTTCGGCGGGAACAATTTCCGGAGCGTCTGTCGTATCCGGCGGGGCGCCGGTCGTTGTATCCGTGACGGGACGCGGCTGAGCAGTGGAGGAGGTGCACCGCGGGTGCTGACTGGAGACAAGAAGCGGGCGGCCTACCGGGCCCTGGAGGATCGCATCCTGCGCGGGGAGGGCAAGGCGCCGCCGGAGCAGCGAGCCCGCGCGTTCAGCAATGCCGGCCTCTCACAGCCGCTGGAGGACCTGCTCGGCAAGGTCGCTACGAGGCCGGCACAGGTTACCGATGCGGATTTCGCGGCCGCACGGGCAGCGGGCTTCAGTGAAGACGAGCTCTTCGAGCTGGTGATATGCGCTGCGGTCGGACAGTGCGCCCGCCTGTATGACGCGGGCCTGGCAGCCCTGGACGGCGCCGTCGACGGTGCGGAGAACGAGTAATGCGCCTTGATGTCCTCAACCGCGGTTACAGCCCCGGCACCAAGGCGCTGTTCGCGCTCATCCAGCTGGTTTCCCGGCAGCCGGTACCCGACGCCGCCAAGCTGGTCTTCTACCGGCCCGATTTCTACGGCGCCCGGGCGAAGGAGTTCACTCATGAGGCGATGCGCGGGCCATCCGCCTGGTCGGTAGCTGACCGGGAGCTGATGGCGGCCTACGTGTCCAAGGTGAACGAGTCCGCTTTCTGCATCGGCGCGCACACCGCGACCGCGCGCCGGGCCTATCAGGACGGCGCGAAGGTTCAGGCGGTGCTCGACGACCTGGAATCGGCCCCCGTCGAGGAGCCGCTCCGGGCAACGCTGCGCATGCTCGGCAAGCTCACCGCCGAAGGAAAGCTGAGCCCCGAGGACATGCGGCAAGTGCTTGCCGCCGGTGTCTCCCGCCAGCAGGCCGAGGACGCGCTGGCGGTCTGCGCCGCCTTCAACACCACCGACCGGCTTGCCGACGCCTTCGGCTTCCGGGTGCTCAGCCCCGAGGGGTTCGATGCGGGAGCCAAGTACCTGCTCAAGCGCGGTTACCGGTAGCGCGTTCAGGCCTGCCGGCGGCGTCGCCTGATGGCCGCCGACGCAGTGGTGGGCCGGGCTACCAGCGTGGCTGCATCCGCTCGTAGCCCGGGACGACGCTGCGCATGTAGCCCGTGTCGTCACGGTTGCGCAGCCCGCATGCCAGGTACTGCTCGTGCAGCCGGGCCAGGGCGTCGCGGTCGAGTTCAACGCCGAGCCCTGGTCCGGCGGGGACGGCGAGCGCGCCGCCGCTGAACGAGAAGGGCGCGCCGGCCACCACATCCTCGGTCTTCCATGGCCAGTGCGTGTCGCAGGCGTACGTGAGGTTGGGGACGGCGGCGGCCAGCTGGACCATCGCGGCGAGGCTGATCCCCAGGTGCGAGTTGGAGTGCATGGAAAGGCCGAGCCCGAACGTCTCGCAGATCCCGGCAAGCAGTTTCGACCGGTGCAGGCCACCCCAGTAGTGGTGGTCGGACAGGACTACCTGGACCGCGTTCTCCCGTATGGCCGGCGGGAGGTGAGCGAAGGCCACGACGCACATGTTCGTGGCCAGCGGCATCGGGACTTCCCGCGCGACCTGCGCCATGCCGTCGATGCCCGGCGTCGGGTCCTCCAGGTACTCAAGGACGCCGTCGAGCACGCGGGCGACATTGACCGATGTTTCCGTCGTCCACGCGGCATTCGGGTCGAGCCGCAGCGGGTGATCTGGGAACGCGTAGCGCAGCGCCAGGATCGTCTCGACATCCTGCTCCGGCGGGAAGACGCCGCCCTTCAGCTTGATCGCGGTGAAGCCATAGGTGTCCACCATCCACTTGGCCTGGGCCACGATGCCTTCCGGGTCGAGTGCCGGCCCCCAGTCGTCGGCGCCCGCCGCGCCCGGGTGCGCGGCCCATTTGTAGAAGAGGTACGCGGAGAACGGCACCGTATCCCTGACGGCGCCGCCAAGCAGGTCCGCGACCGGCCGCCCGGCTGCCTTCCCCTGGATGTCCAGGCAGGCCACCTCGAAGGGGGAGAACACCCGGTCGGTCGCCTCGGTGTGGCCGACCAGGCCGGACGAGATCGTCGTGTCGGGCGCCGCGATCGCCTGCACACGCCAGTAGATCTCCTCGGTGTGATACACGTCGGCGCCCACAATGGCCGCCGCGGCGGCGTGCAGCGCGGTCAGGTGCGCCTCGTCGGCATAGGTCTCGCCGAGTCCGCTGAGCCCGGCGTCGGTGGCGACCTCGATGATGGCGCGCAGCGCGAACGGCTCGTGCACGCCGACGGAATTCAGCAGCGGCGGATCGGCGAACGCGACCGGGGTGATCGTCACGCTGGTGATGCGGATGCCCGTGCTGCGGACGCCTGGGGTGGGGGTCTCTGTCATCGGAGGGCATCCTGCCGCTCGGGGACCGCAGCGAGCCCGGCGGCCAGGATGCGCGCCAGTTCCTCGCGGTGCTCGGCCGGCACCTCGGTGAGCGGCGGCCGCACGCCGCCGGACGGGAACCCGGCGAGTTCGGCTCCCGCCTTGATGAGCGAGACGGCGTACCCCGGTCCGCCCCGCTGCCGCAGCCGCACCAGCGGATGGTAGAAGGCGCGGTCGAGTTCGGCGATCAGTCGCTGGTCGTCGCGCTCGAGCGCGTGGTAGTACGCGAGCGCGACGCGCGGCGCGAACGCGAAGGCGGCCGAAGAGTAAAGCGGCACCCCGATGGCACGGTAGGCACGCTGTGTCACCTCCGCAGTCGGCATTCCATTGAAGAAGTCGAACGTACCGCTGGTCCCCGCGTCGCGTACCGCGCGCACGATCCGGCTCATCAGGTCGAGGTCGCCGGCTCCGTCCTTGAAGCCGATGACCTGCGGCAGGGTAGCGACGGCGACCGCGCTCCGCTCGTCGAACCGCGCGTTGGCCCGGTTGTAGACGATGGCGGGCAGGTCCGGGCTGGTGGCCGCGCGTACGTAGGCCTCCAGGCCGGGCCCGGTCGCTTCGCTGAGGTACGGCGGCAGCAGCAGCACGCCGTCGGCGCCCGCGGCAGCAGCCAGATCGGTGAACCGGCGCGCGGTGCGCACCGGGCCGCCGGCCCCGGCGAAGAGCGGAACCCGGCCCGCGACGGTTTCGGCGGCGACCCGCACCAGGTCCGCGTACTCATCCGGCTCGAGCGCGCTGAACTCGCCGGTGCCGCAGGCGGCGAACACTCCGCCTGCGCCCGCGTCGACGCCCCGCCCGATATGTGCGGCCAGCTCGGTGAGATCAACCGCGCCGTCGTTGCCGTAGGGGGTGATCGGGAAGAACAGCAGACCGTTGAACATGGCTTCCTTTGCTGGTGGCCGGTACTGGCGGAGCGGATCAGTTCCTGGTGTACGCGCCGTCGACGAGGCGAAGCAGCCCGTCGGGGTTCGCCTCGCGGACGGCGGCGGGCAGCAGACCGTCCGGCACGTCCTGATACGCCACCGGCCGCAGGAACCGGTCCATCGCGTGGGTGCCCACCGACGTGGTCCGGCCGTCCGAGGTGGCGGGGAACGGGCCACCGTGCACCATGGACGGCACGACCTCGACGCCGGTGGGCCAGCCGTTGAAGATGATCCGGCCGGCCAGCCGCTCGAGCACGGGAAGCAGGCCGGAGGCGAGCGGTGCGTCCTCGTCCGAGGCATGCACCGTGGCGGTGAGCTGCCCCTCCATCGCACGGGCCACGTCAAGAAGCTGGTCCGTGGTCGTCGCGCGCACGATGACCGAGGCGGCGCCGAATACCTCGTTCTGCAGGTCGGGCGAGGCAAGGAACTCATCGGCGCTGGTGCTGACGAGCGCCGCCGAGCCGCGGCTCGGGTGACCGGAGCCGGGCGTCTCGGAAGTCCCCGGTGTCCCGGCCGTCTCCCCGCGGGCGACGACCTCGACGCCTTGATGGGCGGTCAGCCGGGCCACGCCGTCGGCGTAATTGGCCGCGATGTTGCCGGTGAGCATCGGGGCGGGCGAGCTGCCCGCGACGGCGTCGCCGGCCGCCGCGGTGAAGCGATCCAGGTCGGGTCCGTCGACGGCGACGATGATGCCCGGATTCGTGCAGAACTGGCCCGCGCCGAGCGTGAGTGAGCCGACGAAGGCTGCCCCTAGCTCGGCGGCGGCTTCGGACAGCCGCCCTGGCAGCAGGAAGACGGGGTTGACCGCGCTCATCTCCGCGTAGACCGGGATCGGCACGGGCCGTCGGGACGCCGCGGCCACCAGGGCGAGCCCGACCCGGCGGGACCCGGTGAACCCGACGGCCGCGATGGCGGGATGCGTGACCAGTTCGATCGCTACCGTCGGGCCGTCGGCCAGGACCATGGAGAAGACCCCCGCGGGCAGCCCGCTCGCGGCAACTGCCCGGGTGATGGCGGCGGCGACGATCTCCGATGTGCCGGGATGGGCCTCGTGCGCCTTGGCGATCACCGGGCAGCCGGCTGCGAGTGCCGACGCCGTGTCACCTCCGGCGACCGAGAAGGCCAGCGGGAAGTTACTCGCGGCGAACACCACGACGGGTCCGACCGGGACCCGGCGCTGCCGAACGTCGGGCCGTCGGGCGGGCGCGCGGTCCGGCAGTTCGTGGTCGATCCGCGCCCCGTTCCAGCTTCCCTCCCGCAACGTGGTCGCGAACAGCCTGAGCTGTCCGGTGGTCCGCGCGACTTCCCCGGTCAGCCGGGGCAGCGGCAGCCCGGTCTCGAGATGGGCGCGCTGCGCGGCCGCCTCGGCAACGGCGTCGATCTCGTCGGCGGCGAGCTCGAGCAGGCGAGCGCGCTGCTGCGTCGACGCGGCCCGGAACGGCTCGAACGCGGCCTCGGCGAGCTCCGCCGCACGGGTCGCAAGCTTGCTCCCGGCGAATCTGAAGGCAGGGTCAAGCGTGGTTCCGGTAGCCGGATCGACTGCCCGGAATTCCCGGTCATCACCGGACACGGCCTCCCCGGCGATGTACATGCTTCCGGTGACCTCAGCTGACATGTGTCCTCCCGTAGTTACCGGCAGACCGTACTTGCCCATCCTAGATTTCGGCCTCGGCCCACGCTAAGGTCGGCGGCCCGGCTGCGGGCCTTGCGCGTTGTCCGATTTGTAACCACAATCGCGAATGTGACTCTTGCGACTGTTGATGCTGGTCTGCCGCCACGCCGGACGTGGGGCAAGAGAGCGGTGGCTGCCGTCATCGTCGCCGTCGGGCTCGCCGCAGCGGGGGGCGGCACGGCCTACGCCCAGGGGGACAGCCCGGCCTACACCACCACCGGCGGCGGCACTGGCTATCCCAGCACAACCGCCGGCGGCAACCCGGGCTATATCACCGTCGGGGCGGGCCTGGGGTACGCCATCGCCGGCGCCGGCCGGGCTTCCGCCGCTAGCGGGGCGACTGGGAATGCCGGGGCGACCGGGAGTGCCGGGGCGACTGGGGGTGTCGAGGGTGCCGCCGCTACGCCGGGCACGTGCGAGTACTGGACTACCGACGAAGGCGTGTCCGCGGTAGCCGTGACCTCCGGTGTCAACTGCGGCGCCAAGTCGTTCACGATCCGCGCCGCGCCGTACCACGGCGCGGTCTTCAGCGACATCCACGGCGAGACAGCTTTCAACTCATTCCTGTCGCAGATCGTCGAATTCATCAACGGCCCGGCTAGCGCTCCGGCTCCGTTCGGTGGCAAAGCTCCGTCCGTCAGCGGTCTGACCATGATCGGCTCGGCGGACAACGAGATCACCAACCACGTCCCGGTCTACATATACGTAGGACCGGGTGACGGCAACGACGGTGCCGCCCAGGCGCTGGACCTCCTGGTCCATAACAAGCTCGTCCCGCAGATCTGACCGGAAAATGAGCCTCCCGGCCTGATCATGACAGCGGTGGACTTGATCTGTTAGGACGGAGGTACAACCGGCCTCGCGTGGGGAGGAGTAGTTCATGACCGTCGCCGATCCATCCACCCTCCGCCGCCTGGTCGGGCGGTCCGATGACCACCCGGCGCTGGTGGTACCCGACTCGGGTGCTTCCCTTTCCTACGGGGCATTGCAGCGTGCGCTCGACGCGGCCGCGGGCCGGCTCGCCGCGCTCGGCGTGCGCGAAGGTGACCGGGTCGCGCTCGTTGCGGCCAACGGCCCGGCACTTGTCGTGGCCTTCCTCGCCCTGGCCGCCAACGGCGCGGCCGCCGCACCGCTGAACCCCGCGCTCGGCATCGCCGAGCTGACCGCCGAACTCGATGACCTGCGCACGTCCCGCCTGCTGCATGACGGGTCGGCCGCTGCGGCCGCCGCCGCGGCCGCGATGGACGTGCCCGCGAGCGCGCTCGAAATGCGCGACGGGCTGCTGCATGTCGACGGCCTTCCGGGCGATCGGCGTGCGGCCGACGGTGACCCCGACGCGCTCGCGCTCTTGCTGCACACCAGCGGCACCACGAGCAAGCCGAAGACGGTGCCCATCAGGCAGCGCAACCTCGTCGCCTCGACCGCCGCCGTCGCGCGGACCTACGAGCTGACCGGCGACGACGTGACGATGTGCGTCATGCCGCTGTTCCACGTCCACGGCCTGGTGGCCACGGTGCTCGCGACGCTGTCCACCGGCGGCACGGTGGTCCTGCCGCGGTTCCGCCCGTCCGTGTTCTGGGACGACGTGGCGACGCACGGCGCGACCTGGTACACGGCCGTCCCGACGATCCACGCCCGGCTGCTCACCCGGGCCCTCGAACTGCCTGCGACGCCCGCAAGCCGGCTCCGCTTCGTGCGATCGTGCTCGGCACCGCTGCCTGCCGTGCTGTGGCATCGCTACGAGGAAGCGATTGGCGTCCCGCTCGTCGAGGCGTACGGCATGACCGAGGCTGCCCACCAGATGGCGTCCAACCCGCTGCCGCCAGGCGAACGCCGTCCGGGCACGGTCGGCCTGGCGACCGGCATCGAGATCGCCACCCTGGACGAGGACTGGCGGCAGGTGCCGGCCGGCCTGGACGGCGAGGTCGCGGTACGCGGTCCGTCCGTGGTCGACGCCTACCTCGACAATCCGGCCGCGACGGCCGCCTCGTTCCGTGCGGGCTGGTTCCGCACCGGCGATGTCGGCAAGCTCAGCACGGACGGCTACCTCACCCTGGTGGGCCGGGTGAAGGAGCTGATCAACCGGGCGGGGGAGAAGATATCCCCGTACGAGGTGGAGGACGTGCTGCTCGCACACCCTGCAGTCGCCGAGGCGGCGGCGTATCCCGTGCCGGATGAGAAGTACGGCGAGCAGGTGGGCGTCGTGGTCGTCCTGCATGGCGAGGTGACACCCAAGGAGCTTCTCGCCTACTGCGCGCAGCGTCTGGCCGCGTTCAAGCGGCCAGTCAAGGTGACGATCCTGCCCGACATCCCCAAGGGGCCGACGGGCAAGATCCAGCGCCGTAACATGGCTGGCCTGGTGGAGCAGTGAAGGTCGCCGTCGTCGGCGCCGGAGCGATCGGCGCGTACGTGGGCGCGGCCCTCTGCCGGGGCGGTGCGGACGTCCACCTGATCGCGCGCGGTGAGCAGCTAGCTGCCCTGCGGAAGAGCGGCGTCACCGTGCTCAGCCCGCGTGGCGACTTCCGCGCGCATCCGCACGCGACGGCCGACCCCGCCGAGATCGGGCCCGTGGACATCGTCTTCCTTGGGTTGAAGGCCTACAGTTACGCCGGCGCCGGCCGCCTCCTGGGGCCGTTGCTGCAGCCAGGCACCGGAGTGGTCGCGGCGCAGAACGGCATCCCGTGGTGGTACTTCTACGGGATCGGCGGTCGTTACGAAGGTCGCCGCGTCGAGGCGGTAGACCCGGACGGCGCGGTCTCCGCGGTGATCCCGCCGCGGCAGGCGATCGGCTGCGTCGTGTACGCCTCGACCGAGATCGAGGCCCCGGGGGTCATCCGGCACATCGAGGGCACCCGATTTTCCATCGGTGAGCCCGACGGCACCGTCTCACAGCGCTGCACGGCGTTCAGCCAGGCGATGGTGGCCGGAGGGCTGAAGTGCCCCGTCGAGGCCGACCTGCGCTCCGACATCTGGCTCAAGCTGATGGGCAACGTGGCGTTCAACCCGGTCAGCGTCCTGACCGGCGCGACGATGGGCAAGATCGCCGCGCACCAGCCTGCCCGTGAACTGGTGCTCCGCATGATGCACGAGACGGCCGAGATCGCCGCCGCTCTCGGTAGCCGGCCCAAGATTTCGGTCGAGCGCCGGTTCGAAGGCGCCGCGCGGGTCGGCGACCACAAGACGTCGATGCTGATGGATTTCGAGGCGGGCAAGCCACTGGAGTCAGACGTACTGCTCAAGGCGCCGATCGAGATGGCGCACCTCGCCGGAGTGCCGGCACCCAGCCTTGAGCTGGTACACGCGCTTATCGATCTGAAGACGTCACAGAAAACGCAATAGGTTACTTTGGACCGGAAGTGTCCGGAATATGGGGGCTGGGGGGCTCAGTGACAGCGAGAGCGTGGCGACAGGATTTGCGTGTGTGGCCGCTTCCTGACTATGGCCACCGGTATCGGCGGCGGGTGCTTGACTCGCTCAGGTATCTCGACGTTCAGGATCTCGCGACCGGTGGTGAGCACATCCCGGAACTCGGCGAGGTCTATGTCGATGTCGCGGTGGTCAGCCGGGCCCCGCATGAGGTTTCGGACAGCCTGCTCGGGCGGGTGGCCGAGGACACCTCGCAGCGGCACTCGATCAGCGAACTGCTGGACCGCCGCTCGCCCGCGGTCCTCGCGCTAGTCGGCCGGCCAGGAAGCGGCAAGAGCACCCTGCTGGCGCATGCGGCCAGCCGCAGCGCCCAGACGGCCGTGCGTCCGGCTGGCCGCAGGCGCGTCCCGATCTTGCTCGTACTGCGTGAGCAGGCCGCGTCGATCGCGGCTAACCCGGGGCTCTCGCTGCCGGATGTCGTCCGCGCCACGATCGACATGCCGGGCAGGGAACCCGCCGGCTGGTGGGAGCGCCAGCTGCGCCGCGGCCGGTGCCTGGTTCTGCTTGACGGTCTCGATGAGGTAGCCCGCGCTGAGGACCGGTTCGCTGTGGCCGATTGGGTCCAGCGGCAGATCGCGGCCTACCCCGATAACCACTTCGTGATCACCTCCAGGTCCTTCAGCCTGCCGGAGCAGCTGACTGCCAAAGCCGACGTCCTGGTGGTGCGGCCGTTCACCGCTGAGCAGGTGCAGCTGTTCCTTGACCGCTGGTACCAAGCCGCGGAACAGCACGCGACCGGCGCCGCCGGCCGGACCGCGCGGCGCGCCGCGAGGCTGCGCGGACGTGAGTCCGCCGCCAAGCTCAACAACTTGCTCCGGGACCGGCCGGCGCTGTACGACCTAGCGGTCAATCCGCTTCTGCTGACCATGATCGCCACCGCGCACCGGTACCGTGGCGCGCTGCCGGACGGCCGTGCCGACCTGTACGGGGAGATCTGCCACGTTCTGCTGTCGCGTCGTGATCAGGCCAAAGGCTTGCCCGAACTGCTGCCCTGGCGTACCAAGCAGACACTGCTGGCCGCGCTGGCGTACGAAATGATGCGCGACCATGTCAGCGACCTGCCCGCCGACCGTCTCATGGAGATCCTCAAGCCCCAGCTGGAGCGCTTCCCGGCATCGGTCACCGGCGAGGCGTTCCTCGCAGACATCTCGCGCACCGGGCTGCTGGCCGAGGTGGCCGCCGACCGCTACGCCTTCACGCACCTGACCTTCCAGGAGTACCTGGCCGCCCGGCACGTCGGCGCGACCCCCGACCTCCGCGACAGCCTCACCGGCAACGTCAGCGACCCCTGGTGGCACGAGACCATCCTGCTGTACGCGGCGACCGCCGATGCCAGCCCGATCGTCCGCGCCTGCCTGGACAGCGGCACGATCCCCGCCCTCACCCTGGCCTTTGACTGTGACGAAGCCAGCACCGAGATCGACCCCGAGCTGCGTCAGCGCCTGGACCGGGAGCGCCGCCGCGCGTACGAGCCGGACTGCTCGCCTGAGCACCGGCGGCTGATCGCCGGGGTGCAGGCCACGCGCCTGGTGCGCCGCACTCTCAGTACCGCCACCGGAACCAGGATCTGTGCCCGGCCCGTCCCCGCGGACCTGTACTGGCTCTTCCTCCAGGACACTGGTGCGCCGCACCCGGACAGCCCGTGCGTTCCGGGTGCCGACCAGCCCGCCACCGGAATCAGGGGCGCCGAGGCGCAGGCCTTCGTCAGGTGGCTGAACTCGATCACTGCCACCGCCACCGGCATTGAGGTCCAGCTCCCGCAGCATGACCAGCTCCAGCAGCAGGCCATCGCCAGCGCCCTGACCAGCCAGCTCCCGGCCGTCGCAACGTCGGCGTGGACTCAGCCCCAGCCGGAACTGTGGCTCCGCCCTGGCCAGCCGGATCCGCACGAGCTATCCGGCGCCGCGATCCGTGAGGCAGTCGCCGCCGATGCCAAGAAGACCGCGATGCTGCCTCAGATACTCACTGCGGCAGTCCTCGACGTGGTTCTCAGCATCACCCGCGACCTCGACGACGTCCAGGCACTAAGCCGGGCCCTCATCGGCGATCTTGCCGCGCGCGCAAGCTCCGAGGGGCAGGTCGTCGACCTCATGCATGCGCATGCTCATGCCATCGTCCTCAGCTACGCTCATGCGCTGCACCTCGCACGCGGTGACGCCATCACCCGCACCTGCGCCGCCGACCCTGACCTCATCCGGACACTTGACCTCACGCGCGCTCGCGCCCTGGCCGATGCCATTGCCCGTGACCTGGCCGGCGCCATCGCGCACGCGCACGCCCGCGCCGTCGATCTCGCGGACGCCATCGACAGCGATCTGAGCGTCCTGTCCGCCTTCGACTTCGACCTGGCTCACGTTCATGACGTGGCCCGCGCCCATAGCGCCGAGCTCGTCCGCGCCTGCGCCCTGGCCCGAGGCATCCCCAGCGCCGCCGAGCTCGATCTCGCCGGTCTCTTCGGCCTCGCCAGCATCCCCGCTCTCGATCCGGGGCTTCCCCTTCCCGGAATCCTCGGGCTCCCGCTGCGGTGGGTGGCGGACGGACCTCTCGCCAGCACGTTGCTTCAGGTGCTCGCCGCGAACCCGCCGTCCCGCGCTAGCGCCCAGCCGCTGGCTGACGATCCGTACCTGGCTTTCGCGCACGAACTATCGTCCCGGGCCGGAATCGGTGAGACGACGCAGCTTCGTGCGGCCCTCGGGGCTCCGCTCACCCACGCTCTGCGTGAGCTGGCGGCAGCGGGCCCCGGCAAGGGTGATGGCCCTTCCGACTGGTACCAGGTAACCGGGATCAGCCGGCTGACGGTCGCCTGCGCGCCGATGTGCAGGACGCACCGGCTCCCGGACCCGGCTGAAGCGGCCGCGCTGAGAGCAGTCGCACTTGCCCTGGCGGACGGCGCCAGCGGGGGCGGAACCAAGGCCCCCGGCGTGCTGCGTGCGGTTGCCGCCACGGTCACCCTGATCGAGAACCGGAGCAGGGGCGAGGCCACCACCGGCGAGTCCGTGATCCTCGCCCTGGTCTAGCGCTCATTACGCATTTCCGGACAATTTTCCCGTTTTCCGAGCCGCGGTCGCCGCAACTCCGTGCACCTGGGCCACCATCGCATGCTGGTCACCATTGCAGATAGCCGCCTGCCCAGGTGGCTTTCGGCCCGGCGACGGCGGGACCTTGGTCCATGCCACGCGGGCCGGCGGTAGCCGACCCTGTGGTGCATGACGACGATGCAGTCCATCCCAGGGACGACGATCTTCGACGGCGAGCAGGCCAAGAAGGGCTACGCGCTGAACAAGATGTGCATGTCCTTCAACGACGCCGCCAACCGCGCGGAGTTCGTGCGCGACGAGGACGCGTACTGCGCGCGCTACCGACTTAACGGCGAGCAGCGAGAGGCGATCAGGCACCGCAACGTGCTCGCCTTGCTCGCGGCCGGCGGCAACATCTACTACCTGGCGAAGTTCGCCGGGATCTTCGGCCTCGACGTGCAGGACATCGGCGCGCAGCAGACCGGCGTCACCAAGGAAGAGTTCAAGGCCAGGCTGCTGGCCGTAGCGGACGGAGAGTAGCAATGGCCAGGATCATCGGCTGCGTCACGACGTCGCACGTCCCGGCGATCGGCCGGGCGATCGAGAAGGGACTGCAGGAAGAGCCCTACTGGAAGCCGTTCTTCGACGGGTTCAAACCCGTGCAGAGCTGGCTCGACCAGGCCCGGCCGGACGTGGCCGTGATCTTCTACAACGACCACGGGCTGAACTTCTTCCTCGACAAGATGCCGACGTTCGCGATCGGCGCGGCGGAGCAGTACGTCAGCGCGGACGAGGGCTGGAACATCCCTACGGTGGCGCCGTTCCCCGGTGATCCTGACCTGTCGTGGCACGTCATCAACTCGGTGGTCGACGCGGGCTTCGACATCACCATGTGCCAGGAGATGGTGGTCGATCACGCGGTTTGCAACCCGATGGCGCTGCTGTGGCCGGGTGGCAAGCCGTGGCCGGTGAAGATCGTTCCGGTGGAGATCAACACCGTCCAGTTCCCGCTGCCGTCCGCCGCGCGATGCTACCAGCTCGGCGAGGCGGTCGGCCGGGCCATCGCCTCATACCCGCAGGACCTGCGGGTACTGGTCATGGGCACCGGCGGCCTTTCCCACCAGCTGGACGGCGAGCGGGCTGGCTTCATCAACAAGGAGTTCGACCGCGAGTTCATGGCCAGCCTGACCGCCGACCCGTCCTGGGCGACCAGGTACTCGACCCTCGAACTGGTTGAGAAGACCGGCAGCCAGGGCGTGGAGCTGATCCTGTGGCTGGCCGCGCGGGCGGCCATGGGCGCCGGCGCGCGCGAGGTCGCGGCCAACTACCACATACCGATCTCCAACACCGCGGCCGGGATGATGCTGCTGGAGCCTGCCGGGTAACCGCGCTGCGGGCTGCGCAACCGTCAAGCCGGCGTCGCAAGCGGCCACGATAGGCTTTGTTGCATGTGTGATCCGGCGAACCGCGACGCTTGTGGTTCCGCCTCTTCCCCACGTGCCCGCCCCGGGGGTAAGCAAGGCCTATGACCGTTTCCTTCGAGCCCGACGCCGACTGGGTTGCCTACCTGGACAAGCCTCGCAAGCCGAACTACGTCCTGCCGCCCGGCTCGGTCGACGCGCACTGCCATGTGTTCGGCCCGGGCAACGTCTTCCCCTACGCGCCCGAGCGGAAGTACACGCCGGTCGACGCGCCCAAGGAGAAGCTGTTCGCGCTGCACGACTTCCTCGGCTTCGACCGCAGCGTGATCGTCCAGGCGACCTGCCACGGTGCGGACAACCGGGCCCTGGTCGACGCGCTGCGAGCGTCGGGCGGCCGGGCCCGCGGTGTGGCCACCATCAGGCCCGGTGTCACCAGGTCCGAACTCGCCGACATGCACGAGGCTGGCGTCCGCGGCATCCGCTTCAACTTCGTCAGGCGGCTCGCCGACCCCAAGCCTGATGACTACTACCGCGGCCTCGTCGAGGCCATCAGCGAGTTCGGCTGGCACATCGTCATCTACTTCGAGGCCCCGGACCTGGAAGAGCGCTGGGACCTCTTCAGCTCGCTGCCGACGGACATCGTTGTCGACCACATGGGACGCCCCGATGTCACCAAGCCGCTCGACGGGCCCGGCTTCGCTCTGTTCGGCAAGTTCATGGCCGAGCACGAGCGGGTGTGGGCCAAGCTGAGCGGCGCGGAACGGCTGACGGTCTCCGGTCCGCCGGGCTATGACGATGTCGTGCCCTTCGCCCGGCACCTCGCGGAGACCTTCCCCGACCGGGTCATCTGGGGCACCGACTGGCCGCACCCGAACATGAAGAGCTTCATGCCCGACGAGGGCGATCAGGTCGATCTCATCCCGCGGATCGCCCCGACCGCGGAGCTGCAGCGCAAGCTGCTCGTCGACAACCCCGCCCGCCTGTACTGGCCAGCGGAAGAGAGGTAGGGCCTCATGACGTCATACACCGCGGACTTTGATGACATCCCCGGTACCCGGGTGTTCACCGCGAAGCGCGCGAAGTCGGGCTACGAACTGAATCAGTTCTGCATGAGCCTGATGAAGGAAGCCAACCGCGAGCGGTTCAAAGCCGATGAGCGCGCCTACCTGGATGAGACGAAGATGTCGGCGGAGCAGAAGCAGGCCGTGCTCGACCGGGATTACAACAAGATGATCGATCTCGGCGGCCAGATCTACTTCCTGGCGAAGATCTTCGCTACCGACGGGCTGAGCTACCTGCAGGCCGTCAGCACGATGACCGGGATGAACACCGACGATTACCAGCAGATGATGATCCACGGCGGCCGCTCACCCGAGGGCTGGCGTTCAATCAAGGACGGTAACTGAGCATGGCTCGCATCACGCACGGGCTGACCACGAGCCACATCCCGGCCGTCGGCGCCACTATCGACCACGGCCGGACGCAGGAGCCGTACTGGAAGCCGCTGTTCGACGGGTATGAGTGGACGAAGGCGTGGGCGAAGCAGAACGTCCCCGACGTCATCATCCTGGTGTACAACGACCACGCGTCCGCGTTCACGCCGGAAGTGGTCCCGACGTTCGCGCTCGGCTGCGCTGATGAGTTCCCGCCCGCCGACGAGGGGTACGGGCCCCGGCCGGTGCCAGTCGTCCAGGGCCGCGCCGACCTGGCGGCCCACCTGGCGGAGGGTCTCATCCTGGATGAGTTCGACCTCACCCTGATGTACAACATGGAGGTCGATCACGGCCTCACCGTCCCGCTGTCGCTGGTCTACGGGCAGGCGCAAGCGTGGCCGACGACGGTCATCCCGCTGGCGGTGAACGTGGTGCAGTACCCGCCGCCCACCGGCCACCGCTGCTTCATGCTCGGCAAGGCGATCCGCCGGGCCGTGGAGCGCTTCGACGAGAACCTCAACGTGCACATCTGGGGCACTGGCGGCATGAGCCACCAGCTGCAAGGCCCCCGCGCGGGCTTCATCAACACCCCGTGGGACACCGCTTTCATGGACCGGCTGATCAAGGACCCCGACAGTCTGGCCCAGATGAAGCACCTGGAGTACGTCCGCGAAGCTGGCGCGGAAGGCATCGAGCTCGTCATGTGGCTGATCATGCGCGGTGCCCTCGGTCCCGAGGCGGAGGAGCTCTACCGCTTCTACCACGTGCCCGGGTCCAACACCGCCGTCGGGCACCTGGTGCTCCAGTCCGTCGAAACCCCCGCCTAGCCGACCGCTAACCTCGTGCTTAGCCAGCCCCGTGCTTAGCCAGCCCCGTGCTTAGCCAGCCCCGTGCTTAGCCAGCCCCGTGCTTAGCCAGCACCGCCCAGGAGGCATTACATGAGAATCGCTCTCGCCGGAACCGGCGCATTCGGCGGCAAGCACCTCGACGGCCTGCAGAACATCGACGGCGTCTCCGTCACGGCCATCGTGAGCCGCCGGCTGGAGCAGGCCGAGGAGTTCGCCCGCAAGTACGACGTCGAGGTCGCCACGACCAGCCTGGATGAGGTCCTGTCGCGGGACGACGTGGACGCTGTCATCTTGTGCACGCCGACCCAGCTGCACGCGGAGCAAGCTATCGCGGCGCTGCGCGCGGGCAAGCACGTGCAGGTGGAGATCCCGGTCGCCGACAGCTGGGCGGACGCGCAAGAGGTCGCCCGGGTGCAGCAGGAGACCGGGCTGACCTGCATGGCCGGGCACACCCGCCGGTTCAACCCGTCCCATCAGTGGGTGCGCAGGCGCATCGAGGCCGGCGAGCTTTCCATCCAGCAGATGGACGTGCAGACGTACTTCTTCCGGCGGACGAACATGAACGCGGCCGGGCAGCCCCGCAGCTGGACCGATCACCTGCTCTGGCACCACGCCGCGCACACGGTCGACCTGTTCCAGTACCAGACCGCCGAGCAGAGCCAGATCGCCAACGCGGTGCAGGGGCCGATCCACCCCGAGCTCGGCATCGCGATGGACATGTCCATCCAGCTACGCACGCCGTCGGGAAAGATCTGCACGCTGTCGCTGTCCTTCAACAACGACGGGCCGCTCGGCAGCTTCTTCCGCTACATCTGCGACAACGGCACCTACATCGCGCGGTACGACGACCTGGTGACCGGCAAGGAAGAGCCGATCGACGTCTCGAAGGTCGACGTCTCCACCAACGGCATCGAGCTGCAGGACCGGGAGTTCGTCGCGGCAATCCGGGAGGGCCGGGAGCCTAACTCGAGCATCGCCAGCGTCCTTGGCTGCTACCGGGTGCTCGGCGAGCTGGAGACCCAGCTCGCCAGCCAGCGGTAGCCGGCCCCGGCTCGAGGGTGAGTGCGCTCTCCGGTCCCGCGGCGAACGTGGCCGGCGAGGATCTCGCGCTGCGCGACCGGGCGGCCGCGGTGCTGCACGGCAACGACGCCGGCGGCTGGACGCGGGCGGCACCGCGGCTGTACCCGCATCAGTGGAGCTGGGACAGCGCCTTCATCGCGATCGGCTGGGCGCACCTGGACGCAGGTCGGGCGCTGACTGAGCTTGAGGGGCTGTTCGCGGCGCAATGGCCGACGGGCATGGTGCCGCACATCGTGTTCCGGGCCGGTGCGGACCACCCGTACTTTCCGGGGCCGGAGTGGTGGGACTGCTCGATCGCGGCGCCGTCGCTGCCGGTCGCGACGACCGGGATCTGCCAGCCGCCAGTGCATGCCCTGGCCGTCCGGCGGATCTGGGAGCTCACCCCGTCCGGCCGGCGGCCGGAGATCAAGGCGCGCATCCAGGCGCTGTTCCCGCGGCTTGTCGGCTGGCACCGGTATCTCGCCACCCAGCGTGACCCGGAGGCATCGGGGCTGGTCACCACCTACCACCCGTGGGAGGGCACGGATAACTCCCCGCGCTGGGACCGGGCGCTCGCGCGTATCCAGGCGCCCGACCCGGGCCCGTACACGCGGCTAGACAAGAGCGTGCTCGGCGACCCTTCGCAGCGGCCCACCGACTGGGACTACGACCGGTACCTGCATCTTGTCGGCCTGCTGCGGAAGTACCGCTATGACGATGCGCTGATCTACCGCGACTACCCGTTCCTCATCAAGGACGTGTTCTTCAGCGCCGTCTTGGTCGCGGCAAACGCCGCGCTGCTCGACCTGGCCGACGTAGCCGGGGCCACCGACCGCGACCGGGAGCAGCTAGCCGGGTGGCTTGACCGCGGCCGGGCGGGACTCGCGGCCCGCTTCGACCCCGCATCCGGGCTGTGCGCCGACTACGACGTCCGAGCCGGCGAGGACATCCGGCTACGGACGTTCGCGAGCTTCGCGCCGCTGTTCGCGCGAATCGCGGACGCTCGCCAGCGTGACGCTCAGCTGCGACTGCTCGACTCAGCGGAGTTCTGCGGCGACCCGCGGTTCCGGTGGCGCCTGCTGCCGAGCACCAGCCCCGTCGAGCCGGCCTTCGAGCCGCGCACCTACTGGCGAGGCCCGGTGTGGCCGGTCATCAGCTGGCTGCTGTGCCAGGCGCTGACCGCGCTGGGCGAAACTGGCCGGGCGGACGAGATGCGCCGCGACTGCCTCGCGCAGATCACCGGTGACGGGGATTTCGCCGAATACTACGAGCCGTTCACTGGCGAGCCACTCGGCTCGCAGCGTCAGTCGTGGACGGCCGCGGTCACCCTTGACTGGCTGGCCGCGTCCCGATAAGTCCCTCAACCACCACGGCAAGTTCGCTCACGCTTGCCTGACCGTCCAGCTCGATGGTGGCCGACTTGCGCAGCAAGGGCTCGACGGTCTGGATGTACCGGGCGATCTCTGCCTGCTCGTCAGCGGTCTGCCCGTACGGGTTCGTGGTGCGGGCGGAGACCCGCTCGATGAGGACGCCAAGCGGCGCCGACAGCAGCACGATGTGGTCGAAGCGGTCGTAGAAGTCGCCCTGGTTATCGACCGTCCCAGCGACTACCAGCGCGGGCTCCCGGTCGAGCACCCCGGACATCCTGGTGGCGTCCCAGCGGCCGTCAGCGAGTGTCCAGCCGTCGTAGTCGGTATCGACGGTCAGGTGCCCGCGCTGAGCCAGCACGTGAAGCAGCGTCGACTTTCCGGCGCCGGACATGCCCGTGATCAGTACCCGTGCCACCAGATCAGCTTAGGATGACGGGCCTATTGCCAGACACTGATCAACATGGCCGCGCCATCGATGTGGTCAGGGCCCCCTGCGCAGGGACAACCCGACCGGGCCGCCTGGGACGCGGCGAGTTCCCCGGCCAGAGTCCATGCCGGGCGCCGTAACGACCGGCTCGTTCGGGATAATCAATGCCGTGCGACTCGTCAGGTTCCGTGTTGGAGATAATGCGCCCCAGGCCGGGGTGCTCGAGGGTGACGCCGTGACCGCGCTGGCGGAGGTGGGCTCGCTCGCCGACCTGCTCGCCCTGCCGCTCCGCCGGATCCGCGAGGTCTGCGCGAATCCCCAGGGGGCCACGGTGCCGGCCAGCGACGCGGTTCTGCTCGCGCCGGTAGACGGCCGCACGGAGGTATGGGCGGCCGGCGTCACCTACGAGCGGTCAAGGACCGCGCGGATGACGGAGAGCGAACACTCCGCCGACGTCTATGACCGGGTTTACGCGGCGGACCGGCCCGAGTTGTTCTTCAAGTCAGTGGCCTGGCGGGTCAGCGGCCCGGGCGTACCGGTCTCGGTTCGGTCGGACTCAACTGTCGACGTCCCCGAGCCGGAACTGGCGGTCGTGCTGAACTCCGCGGGCGCCGTCGCGGGCTACACCATCTGCAACGACATGAGCTCACGGTCCATCGAAGGCGAGAACCCGCTTTACCTGCCGCAGGCCAAGGTCTACCTGGGCGGCTGCGCGCTCGGCCCGGCCATCAGGCCGGCCTGGGAGGTTCCCGACCCGTACGCGCTGACCATCGGGATGACGATCAGCCGTGGCGGCTCGATGGTGTGGGAAGGCATCTCAGAGACGGCGGCACTGCACCGGAAGATCGACGAACTCGCGGCCTACCTGTTCCGCGAGGATGAGTTTCCGGCCGGGGTGGTGCTGTCTACCGGCACCAGCCTGGTCCCCGACCTGCCGTTCACGCTCCAGGCGGGCGACGAGATCCGGATCAGGATCGGGGGGATCGGCGAGCTTTCCAATCCGGTGGTACGGGGTAAGGCCGCGATAGCTGGGGCGCTCCGGTCTTAACAGCCTGAAACAAACTTGTGGTGCCAGGCTTGCAGCCGGGAATGATCAGCGCAGCAGTGGCATCCTAGGGGGGACCGTTATGACCCGTCGGGTCTTCGATTTGCTTGCGAGCGCCGCAGGAATCTTGCTCGTGATCATTCTCATTGTCGCGGGAGCCCTGCTGATGTGGGGCTACAGTTTCGCGAACTCCCAAGTCCACAACCAGCTGGCGCAGCAGCAGATCTTCTTCCCGCCCAAGTCTCAGATGACGTCGGAGATGACCCCGTACATCGGACAGTGGGCGGGCCAGCAGGTGCTCACCGGCGCGCAAGCGGAGGGCTACGCCGACCACTACATCGCCGTGCACCTGTCGGAGATGCCGTATGGCGGCGTCTACTCCAAGATCAGCGCCGCCGCTCAGAAGGACCCGAACAACGCGCAGCTGAAGCAACTGCAGGCGACCTCTTTCATGGGCACCACGCTGCGCGGCCTGCTGCTGCAGGCCTACGCCTTCGGCACCCTGGCCACGATCGCGCTGTGGGCCGGGATCGCCGCGTTCATCGGTGCCTTCCTGCTCCTGCTCCTCGTCCTGTTCGGCTTCTGGCACGCGCGCCGCACCCCGCCGGAGAAGGAGTTTCTCGCGCCCAAGGCAGCTGCCAACCGCTGACCGGGCTCGCAGCGCGTGTGCTGAAAGACCGCGCCCGGGCAGGCGAGAATCGCCAGCCCGGGCGCGGCAGTTAACACGGCTAAGCGGCAGTAACGCGGCTAAGAGGTCAGGCCCAGCTGATGACGTCGTCGTGGTCGAGCCGCGGCAGCCGGCCGAACCAGGGGTTCTCACCAGGGTGGCCGATGTTGACCACGAGGATCGAACGGAACCGGCCGTCCGGGAAGAACTCGGAGTCGAGCCCGGCCGCGTCGAAACCGGTCATCGGGCCGGCGGCCAGGCCGTGGGCGCGCACCGCGAGGATGAAGTAGCCAGCCTGAAGCGCGCCGTTGAAGTTGCCGCCGTTGCGCCGGAACTCCTCGTTGCTCTCGAAGAAGTCCTTCATCTCCGGCCGGATCGGGAAGATCGCCGGGATGTGCTCGTGGAACCGGGTGTCCACGGCCAGGACGGCGACGGCCGGGGCGGTGGCGGTCTTGGCCTGGTTGCCCTCCGACATGAACTTGACCAGGCGGTCGCGGCCCTCGCCGGGACGCACGTACAGGACCCGGAGCGGCTGGGTGTTCGCCGCGGTCGGCGCCCACTTGGCCAGTTCCCAGATCGAGGCGAGCTCCTCGTCGCTTACCGGGGTCTCGGCGAAGGTGTTCGCCGTCCGGGCCTCGGTGAACAGCAGCGCGCGGCCGGCCGGGTCAAGCGCGCCGAGGGTCTGGTGCTCCGCCAGTTCGGTCATAAGGTCACTTCCTTTAAGTAACTAGGTCTGTGAATAGCTGAAACATCAACCACACGCGGACACTTCCGTGACATCAGCCACACCGGGAACGCGGCCCCTAAAATCAGGCTTCATGACGGCGACTGGGCATACCGCGATCGTCACGGGGGCCAATCACGGCATCGGCGCGGCAGCGGCGCTAGCCCTGGCCCGGCGCGGCTGCGCGGTCCTGTGCACGTTCCTGCGCGTTGACGACCCGCCTGATCCGGGCACGCCGCGGGCATACCGGGAGCATCGTGCGCGCGACGCGGCGGAAGTCGTCATCCGCATCCGGGAAGCCGGAGGCGTCGCGGACGCCGTCGAGGCGGACCTGTCCGACCCGGCGACGCCGCCGCGGCTTTTCGACACCGCCGAAGAGCGACTGGGGCCGGTGGACATCCTGGTGAACAACGCGACCGGATGGCTGGCAGACACTTTCGCGGTGGCCGCGGCGGACCGGCTTGGCCGGTCCCTGCAGCCCGTGACCGCCGAAACCTGGACCAGGCAGTTCGCGGTTGACGCCATGGGAGCCGCGCTGATGATCGGTGAGTTCGCGCGACGGCACATCGCCCGCGGCGGGAACTGGGGCCGGATCATCGGGCTGACCTCAGGCGGCGATCTCGGCTTTCCCGAAGAGGTCTCCTATGGCGCCGCCAAGGCCGCCCAGGTGAACTACACGATGTCGGCCGCTCTCGAGCTGGCGCCGTTCGGGGTCACGGCGAACATGGTCCACCCGCCGGTCACCGACACCGGCTGGGTCACCGACGCCGTGCGGGAGCATGTCGCGGCCAGCCCGGGACTCGTGCACATCGCCACCCCCGCGGAGGTAGCGGAGGTGATCGCCTACCTGGCCTCCGACGAGGCAGCCCTGATCACGGCCAACGTGCTCACTCTCCGCTGAGCGGCCCCTGTCTGGCATGCCTTTTCGAGCCGAGGGACGGTCTTGCCGCTGAGCAGAGGTAGGCCGCGGGACAGTCTGCCGCTGTGCGGAGGTTGACGGCCGAGGTAGCAGCTGCCTCAGGTTGCCGTCGTGGCTGTTGCTGCGTCGACTGAGGCGGGACGGTCGGGGGTCAGGCAGACCATGCCTTCGCTGAAGCCGGCCGCGCCGATCCCGAAGGCCGCGTTGAACCGGTCCAGGTTGATCACCGTCAGCAGCGCGGTCAGCTCGACAAGCTGCTTGTCCGTGAAGTGCTGCTTCATCCGGGCGAACAGTTCGTCCGAGACCTCGACGGGGGTGCGCATGACCCCGACGGTGTAGTCGAGCGCGGTCTTCTCCCGCTCGGTGAACAGGTCGCTGCTGCGGTACCTGGGCACGGCGAGCAGTTCGGCGTCGGAGAACCCCGAGTTGCGGCAGATCTGCGAGCCGAGGTCGACGCAGTACTCGCACCCGATCATCTGCGAGGCCTTGATCTCGACCAGGTTCTTCAGCCGCTCATCCAGAGCCTTACCGCTGCGCACGGCCCCGTTGAAAAAGCCCATGCCCATCATCATCATGGGCCTGACCGCCCAGACATACACGGGCTCGATCCCGCTGTTCCGGGCGGGCTCGCGCCCGGTCATCTTCGTCATGCCGCGGCGCATGAACGAGTACATGAGCTTCATCATGGGCCCGGCCTTGTCCTCCGGAACGCCTGTAATCCGTGCCATGGGGAATCCCTTCTAGCGCGCGCCGACGCGGGTGCGGCGCTCACCTGATATGACGTCCCCAGCACACCGAAGGTGACACACGGTTCGCGGCGGTCCTTTACTCGCTCGGGTTCCGCTTCGCCGCCATTGCGGCCACGCCCTCGATGAAGATGTCGACGCCGAACTGATAGTGCAGTTCCGGCTCCTCGAACGCGCTCATCGGGACGGCGCACTCGACAACCCGGGGATACCTGGCGGGCGGCAGCGTCGCCATCGTGACCTGCTTCTTGCGCTGCAGTTCGGCTCGCTCCGCGTTGTCGAGCTTCTCGATTCCCGGCTCGCTCATCACCATCGACAAAGCGGTCCAGAACGCTGAGCGAGTTACCGCGCTCGCGTCCTCGGGGCTGAACCCGGCGGTGCGCAGCAGCTCGAGGGCGACCTCGATGGCGTTGAACGCGGCCTCGCGGTACACGACGTCTGGCCGCGCGAGCAGTCCGGGGGCGGCCGGGTGCGCGCGCAGCACGGCAAGCAGCGCGTTGAGCAGTCCGCGTAGCTGCTGCGTCCAGGGCGCCGACGGGTCGACGGTGAGGTCCATCTCGCTCCACAGGCGCTCGGCCACCCCCACCAGCAGTTCGTCCTTGCTGCGGAAGTGCCAGTACAGCGCCATCGGCGTAACGCCGAGTTCGGCGGCGAGCTTGCGGATCGTCAGCGCTTCCAGGCCAGCCGCGTCGGCGAGCGCGAGCGCCCGGTCGGCCACGGTTGCCCTGGTCAGCCGGGCGCGCTCGGGCTCTTCGGGGATCTGCTGAGAAGTCACTTGACAACTATACGGCGTACAAGGCAAGATCGGCAATGACGAACTTGTACGACGTATAAGAACGTCATACAGGTACAAGCTACAGGTACGGCTTACAGGTACGTCGTACAAGGAATCAGACATCCGGGGAAGGACCGAAGCCATGCCGGAACGGGAACGAGCACGAGCACGGTGGTGGGCGCTGACCGCGATCAGCCTCGCCACGCTCATGACCTATCTCGACAACAATGTGGTCAACGTGGCGCTCCCGACGATCGAGCGCAGCCTGCACCTGTCGGTCAGCGGGCTTGAGTGGATCGTCAGCAGCTACGTACTCGTCCTCGGCGGCCTCCTGCTGGTCGGGGGACGGATCGCCGATGTCTACGGCAGGCGCCGGATGCTGCTGGCAGGCCTGGCCATCTTCACCCTCGCGAGCCTCGCCGCCGGCCTTGCGGGCAGCGGCGGCGTGCTCATCGCCGCGCGTGCGGTGCAGGGCCTGGGCGCGGCGCTGGTGATGCCGGCTGGCCTCGCGATCATCACCGCGACCTTCACCGATATCAGGGAACGCACCGCCGCGATCGGCATCGCCGGCGCGGTCGGTGCGCTCGGCCTCGGAATCGGTCCCGCGGTCGGCGGCCTGATCAGCCAGCACCTGCACTGGGGCTGGATCTTCATGATCAACGTGCCGCTCGGCGTGATCACCTTCGCGATCGCGATCCCGTCCGTCACTGAGTCGCACGGCCGGGCGGAAAACGGCGCGAATCTCGATATCCCTGGCCTGATCTCCTCGACGGTCGGGCTCTTCGCGCTGACCTACGCCCTGATCGAGGGCGAGAACAAGGGCTGGACCTCGCCGCTGATCCTCGCCGCGTTCGGGATCGCCGCGTTCACCGCCGCCGTCTTCCTGGCGATCGAGGCGCGCAGCGCGCATCCCATGGTCCCGCTGCCTATCTTCCGCTCGGCCGCCTTCAGCGGGGGGCTCGGCACGATGATGATCTGGTCGTTCGGCATCCTGGGCATCTACTTCTTCACCTCGCTGTACCTGCAGGGCAACCTCGGCTTCTCGCCCTCCAAGGCGGGCCTGGCGTTCGTCCCGATGGCGCTGTGCCTGGCCGTGGCAGCGGCGGTGTCGCCGCGGGTGGTGGCGGTCCTGGGCGCGCACCGGACCGTGGCAGGCGGCATGGCGGTCATGTCCGTTGGCTTGATCCTGTTCGCCCAGCTCGGCGCGGGCGCGACATTCAACGACCTGCTGCCCGGGTTCATCCTGTTCGGCCTGGGCGCCGGCGTGCTGAACGTCCCGCTGACCAACGCGATCGTGGGCGGTGTGAGCACCGCGCAGGCTGGCGTCGCTTCCGCGCTGCTGAACGCGTCGCGGGAAGTCGCGGGACTGCTCGGGGTGACGGTGGTCGGCGCGGTGATCAGCGTCAGCGAAGGGAGCGCGGTGCGGTCCGGTACGCCCCGGCCGCAGGCGTTCATCGACGCCTATCACATCGGTCTGTGGCTGACGATCGCCCTGCTAGCCGCCGGTATGGTGCTCAGCTACGTGACCCTGCGGCCGCGGGCGGCCGAGCCCACTGAGCTGGCCGAGCTTAGTTTCGATCAGTCGCTCCGCGTCGAGTCGCCGGTGACGCTTACCGAGTAACACGCCTGCGGCGAGCACCCCGGGACCGTTCGGAATGATCAATATCAATATTCCGAACGGTCCCGTGTTTCACGCCCTTCCCGAAGCCAATTGCCACTGGCGCCGTTAGCCGTTCTCGTGGTTAATGAGGGTGAAACATTCCATTACGCGGTGGACACCTTTGTGTGCCCAACTAGGCGCAAGATCGGCTAGGTGCTACCCATAATGCCCCGGGAGGACGGTTATGAGCACGGACGCAGGCGGTGCCGGGAACGCAGGGACAGAACTATTGGAGGGGACACCGCAGGAGTACGCGGCATTCAAGATCGAGCAGCGCGGGATCGACCTGATCCCGGAGGCCGAGCGCAAGATGAAGCCAGCCGGCCTTTTCTGGCTGTGGGCGGGCGGCGTGTTCAACGTGGAGTTCTTCTTCTACGGCACATTCATAATGACGTTCGGCCTATCTGTGCCGCAGGCGGTGGCCGCGATTCTCATCGGCAACCTGACCTATGCGTTCCTCGGCCTGGCCAGCCTGCAGGGACCGAAGACCGGGACCACCGCCTTCATGGTCTCCCGCGCGCCGTTCGGGCAGAACGGCAACCGGCTGGTAGCGCTGTTCAACTGGGGGACCCAGGTGGGGTTCGAGATCGAGGGCGTCTACTTCGTCGTCGCCACGGTCATTTTGCTGTTCAGCCATTACGGAGCGACGGTGAGCACGGCCGGCAAGATCGTGATCATCATCCTCGCGGTGCTCGTGCAGATGGCCCTTCCGCTGCTCGGGCACGCCACGATCAGCAAGATCCTCCGCTACCTCGCCTACATCTTCATCGTGTTCTTCATCGTGCTGGCGGTCTTCACGTTCCAGAAGCTGCACCTGTCCACGTTCCGCGTGCACCCCGCGACATTCGCGGTGTGGACGACCGCGCTGGTGCTGATCATCTCGGTCGGCGGTCTGGGCTGGACGGAGAACGGGAACGACTACTCCCGCTACCTTCCGGCGAGGACACCGGGACACCAGACGTTCTGGGCGGCGGCGCTCGGTGCTGCGATCCCATCGGTCATCCTCGAGCTGCTCGGCGTGTTCGCCTACACGGTCACCACCAAGACGGTCGGCATCGCGCAGCTCGGCGTGCCGCAGTCATTCGACAGCTGGTTCGTCGTGCCGTTCCTGATCTTCGCGGTCTTCCAGCTGCTCGCCATCAACACGCTCGACCTGTACTCCTCCGGAGTAACGCTGCAGGCACTCGGGCTGCCGGTCAAGCGCTGGGGCGCGGTCATCATCGATGCGGTGGTCTGCGGGGTGGTCACCGGCATCATCTTGTTTCACGGGAATTTCTACGCCGACTTCGCCGGGTTCCTGCTCTACATCGTCGTATGGCTGTCGGCCTGGTTTGGCATCCTGATCACCGATTACCTGCTCCGCCGACGGCAGTACGAGGCCGAATCGCTGGTCGCGGCGCGGGGCGGGCTTTACTGGCGGCACGGCGGTGTGCACTGGCCGGCGGTCATCGCGCTGGCCGCGGGCATCGTGGCCGCGCTGATGTGGATCAACGCGGCCTTCGACGTCCCGTCATATGTCGGGCCGATCTCGAACCACTTCCCCGGCATGGCCGGCAGCGACTTCAGCTGGGCCCTGGGGATCATCGTGAGCTCGCTCGTCTACTGGGTGCTCGCCGCCCGGGGCGTGCGCAGGGAAGCGGCGTCGCCTGAGCTCGCCGAGGCAGCACCAGTTTCCTGACGGCAGCGGATCCCTCAGCCAGACGTCCCTGGCCGACCTGGCCAGGGAGGCCGTCGCCGGCGGGTCTCCCCAGGCCCGCCGGGGCTTGTCACATCGGTCGGGCCGGTCGCGTCTGTATGTGTGGACACGAAAGCGCTCGCCTGCAACCGCTTCAACGTCATCATCAAGAACGAAGGCGGTGACTACACGCCCGGCCAGTGGGGGTGACGGCAACACGCCTGGCGGGGCCGCTGGGGTAGTACGAACTTCTTGTAGTAGAAACTCCTTGTGGCACCACGCGTCATCACCCCGTCCGGCCGGGGCTTTCTGCTGCTGGACTCGCACCCCGCTGGCTGCGAGCAAACTGTCCGCGATCTGGCCGCCGCTATCCCGCAACTGCCGGACGGGGATCCCGGGCGTCGGCCGGTGGCACTGGTCATCGGCTCCTCGGCCGGGTACGGGCTCGCGATGACGATCGCCGGGCTGCTCCGCCACGGCATCACCGGCCTGGGCATCTGCTTCGAGAAGGCACCGGGTCGCCGCACCGGCACGGCAGGCTGGTACCGGACCGCCGCCACTGCTGCGCTGGGCGGCGTTCCCGGCGGCCGGATGACCTTCCTCAACGCCGACGGGTTCGCCGACGAGACCAAGGACCAGGCCGCCGCGATCCTCGCCGAGCGCTACGGGGCACTGGACTACCTGATCTACTCCGTCGCCGCGCCCCGCCGCACCGACCCCGACACCGGCACCAGCTACTCATCGGTCCTCAAGCCCCTCGGGCAGGCTGCCGCCACCCGGACCCTGAGCTTCACCAGCGACGGTGACGCCGTCCTGGACGAGACGGTCATCCAGCCGGCCAGCCAGGACGAGGAGGCAGCGACCGTCGCCGTCATGGGCGGGGCCGACTGGGAACGCTGGGTCACGGCCCTCAACGGCAAGGGGCTGCTGGCCGACGGGTTCCGTACCGTTGCCCTCACCTACATCGGCTCCGAGCTCACCGCGCCCATCTACCGGAACGGCACCATCGGCGCGGCCAAGATCGACCTGGAAAGCACCGCCGGCCGTATCGCCGGGAGCCTGCGCCCAGTCGGCGGCCAGGCCTGGACCTGCGTCAACGGAGCGGCCGTCACCCAGGCATCCACCCACATCCCGGGCATCGCCCTCTACGTCAGCCTGCTGCGAGCCGCGCTGCGCGAGGAGTTCCAGACGCCGGCCGAGCAGGCCGTGCAGCTCTGGGACCAGCTCACCGGAATCACCCCGCTCGGACTGGACGCCGATGGGCGCATCCGGCTCGATGGCTGGGAACTTGACCCGGCCGTGCAGGCCGAAGTGGCCCGCCGCTGGCAGGCCGCCACGCCGGAGACCATCGGCGAACTCGCCGACATCGGCTGGTTCCGTTCCCAGTTCCGTGCCCTGTACGGGTTCGACATCCCCGGCATCGACTACGACGCCCCCGTGGAGACCGACGTCCCCTGGCCCGGCGAGCGTTAGCGCCGGGCTAGCGGACGAGCCGGAAGGCCAGCTTGCGGTTCCCGCCGTTCTGCTGCATGAGCGCGAACCACAGTCCGAGCAGCGAGTCGACAGCACGGACCGCGTCGGCGCCGCCGACGTAGACCGGCCCAAGACCCAGAGCGGAGATGAGTTCCTCGACGGTGCCGCGAGCCTGCGGGTCGCTGGCGAAGAACAAGTCCGTGCCGGGAAGCGGGTCAGCGAAGTTCTCCCAGCCGAGCGTGTTGAAGGCGCGGGCGTACCTGGCACCGGGCGCGGCGGCGGTGATCGTCGCCTGGCTGTTCGCCTCGGGCTCGCCCATCCGGTTCGCCGCGTCGATCACCACCTTCCCGTCCAGCGCGCCGCCCAGCGCGCCCACCACCTCGGGCACCGCCTTGCCCGGCACGGCCAGCAGCACCACATCCGCACTGGACACCGCGTCCGCCATCGCCAGCACCGGCGCGCCGCCCGGTCCGGTCCCGCCCGGATTCCGGCCCCCGTAGACCACGTCCTGCCCCGCCGTCCGCCACCGGCCTCCTAGCGTGCCGCCGATGTTTCCCGTGCCGATAACCGCGATTCTCATGGCGCGTTCCCCT
>Ga0123356_10000996_pt1 | contig 31425 bp, 26 predicted proteins | sample TergutEmb28metaG_2_FD_92546 | JGI IMG/M metagenome (GOLD analysis project Ga0123356, IMG submission 92546) | Embiratermes neotenicus P3 segment gut microbial communities from Petit-Saut dam, French Guiana - Emb289 P3 | ecosystem: Host-associated > Arthropoda: Insects > Digestive system > Gut ...
CATACCCGCCTCGCTCTTCGGACGCTGAACGACAAGCATTAAAGACCTGTTCACATACGTGATACGGAGGGTGCACATGAAAGTGGCGATGCTTGTCGATTCCCATTACCCGGTGAAGGACGGTGTCGTCGATGCCATAGACCTTCTGAAGAGGAATCTCGAGGACAGGGGGCATGAGGTCCTTCTGGTCGCGCCGGACCCCGGGAAGGAGAACAGGCTGGAAGGGGTGCATTACATACCGGCGAAGAACTTCTCCCTGTTCGGGGGGTATTATCTGCCGATATTTCCGTCGGACTGCACATTCAAACTGAAGGAGATGGACGTCGACCTGATAAACGTCCACGGTTTCGCGTTCATGGCCGTGAGAGGGGTGGCCCTGGGAAAGCTTCTGAGGATACCGGTGGTCCTGACGTTCCACACACCGGTATGGGATTTCATATCCGATTACTCGCCGGTGGACCCCGACCTTGCGCTGAACGTCGGATGGGCGTACTTCCGCAGACTTTTCAGGAGAGCGGACGTCACGGTCGCACAGACGCCGTCCATCGCCAAGGAACTCACGGACAACGGGGTGGAGTCGGACATACGGGTGATACCGACCGGGATAGACACCGACAGGTTCAGACCGGGACTGGACGGCAGCATCATACGGGACAGATACAGCATCGGGGAAAGGAAGGTGGCGATACATGTCGGCCGGCTGTCGCCGGAGAAATGTCTGGACGTGCTGATCAGGGCGTTCACGCATCTGGATGACGCGGTGCTGATGATAGTAGGCAAAGGTGTGATGGAGGCGGAGCTGAGGGAACTGTCGCATTCCCTCGGGCTGGGCGACCGTGTGATCTTCACCGGATTCGTGAGCGATGAGGAACTGCCGTTACATTATGCGGCCGCCGACGCCGGCGTATCATCATCGATATACGAGGCCCAATGTCTGGCCATAATGAACGCGATGGCGTGCGGTCTCCCGGTGGCATGTCCAAACGGAAGGGCGTTCGTGGATTTCATCAGGGACGGGGAGAACGGGTTCATGTACGACGCATCGTCCGAAGGATGTGCCGAAGCGCTGAGGAGATGCTTCTCCGCAGACCCGTCGGTAGGGGAGGATGCGAAGCGCACGGCGGAAGGATACTCCATCCCGGTGTACACGGACACATACATCTCGCTGTTCGAAGAGGTCGCCGCCAGAAGACGCGACGGATGACGGAAATGTTTTACATGCGTTCACGCTATGGTGCATCATGAAGGCCAGGGTGCTCAGCGTCTACGACGAAGGTTCCATCCCCGACACTCCGCTCATAGGAGCCAGAGGTTTCTCCGTGCTCGTGGATGCGGACGGTCAAAGGACACTGTTCGGCACGGGGCGCCGTGGATCGTACCTGATGCACAACCTCGATTACCTGGAGGTGGATGTGAACTCGGTGGACCGTGTGGTGATATCACACATGCACATCGACCATGTCGGAGGGCTGGAGACATTCCTTGAGAAGAGGGAGAAGAGCATAGAGGTCATCATTCCACCGGACGGCGAGAACGTGACGAAGGCAAAGTTCCTCGGGATACCGCTCAGAAGGACAGGGATACCGATGATGTCCGAGGAGGCAAGGTCCATGATGATGCTGCGCACGGCCGGGGAACGGACGAAGCTGAGCGAGAACCTATTCCTGTCCGGACCGTCGTCCAAGGGCACCGACCCGCCGGTGGACGAGAACCTGATGGTGCTCATGACGTTGAACGGACCCGTTCTGATATGCGGCTGCTGCCACAGAGGTCTGGCGGATGCGGTAGAATACGTTGAAAGCGAGACATCGAGAAAGATATCTGCCATCCTCGGCGGGGTCCATCTCACCGGCATGAGAAAGAAGGAGGTCCACGCGATCGCGGAGATGCTGAAGGACAAAGGGCCTCCGGCGATGTACCTCAACCACTGCTCCGGACAGGTCCAGAGGACGCATCTCAGGGAGAAGCTCGGTCTGAATGCGGTAAAGGACATGTACGTGGGCACAGAGATACAGTTCGATGTCCGATAAGCCTGCGCGGGTCAATTCTAAATATCAAAACGTAATTGCTTTAGATTTGAGGAAAGAGAGAGATGGGTTATATCGTAAGGACCACGGCGCTGTTCTTGGTGTTGACACTGCTGTTCGTGGGGATCGGATACGTTCTGGGATTCTTCCTGTTCGACGGTACAAGGGACAGCATGATCCTGATCATGGGGATCTTCCTGGTGTTCGCCGTGCTGATAAACATGTTCTCGTTCTTCTTTTCGAAGAAGATAGTACTGAGAGCGCACAGGGTCAGGATAATCAAGAGGGAAGACAACCCCCGTCTGTACGGCATTGTGGAAACTGTCGCGAGACAGGCAGGGATCCCGATGCCGCAGGTCGGGATAACAGATACGATGACACCGAACGCGTTCGCCACCGGCCGCGGGCCGAAGAACGCAGCGGTAGTGGCGACCACAGGATTACTGTCGCTGCTTAACGACAACGAACTGAAAGGGGTGATGGCGCACGAGGTCGCGCACGTCAAGAACAGGGACGTCCTGATAATGAGCGTCGCAGCGACGATCGCCGGAGCGATATCGATCCTGGCGAGGTTCGCGCTGTTCAGTTCGTTCAGGTCGAGGGACGGCGCAGGGATCGCCATAATGTTCCTTGCGTATCTCACGATACCGCTTGCGGCGATGCTCATCCAGTTGGGTATATCGAGAGGCCGCGAATACAAGGCGGACGAGACGGGGGCGAGGATAACCAACGATCCGCTGTCATTGGCCAGCGCCCTTGACAAACTGGAGTACGGCAACCGGGTGAAGCCCCTTGAGAGAGAGAATCCGTCGAGCGCGCATATGTGGATATCGAACCCATTCGGCGGAAGGAAGAAAGGAGGCATGTCGATGTTCAGTACACACCCTCCCATGAAGGAGAGGATCGACAGGCTCAACAAGATGGCGGGAAGGCTGTAAAGGAGGTAAAGAAAATGGTGGACGTACAGATGTTGGCGATCATGTTCGTGATCGCCGGGGCGGTGCTGCTGATAGTGGAGGCAGTATCGCCGGGCGTGTTCATGATAATACCGGGCACGGTCCTGATAATCTTAGGGATAATCGGATATTTCTATCCGGACTTCCTGGTTAGCAAACTATCGCCCGTACTCGCGCTGGCCATAGCCATACCAGTGACAGTCGGGACAGTGAAATTGTATCAGATACTGGCGAGACCGGAGCCGCCGACCACGACCGTAACCGAATCCCTCATCGGAAGGGAGGGCGTGGTGACCGTGGCGACGTCTTCGGAGAACATCAAAGGTAAAGTGAGGATCGGAACGGACACCTGGAGTGCCAGGTCGTCCGAACCGATAGAGAGGGGCACGGAAGTGATAGTGGCCGACAGCGAAGGCGTCCACGTGACCGTTGTCCGCAAACAAGACATACAGAAGGAGTGAGAAACAGATGGATGAGATTATTCCGATCCTCGCGTTCGTCGCCATTGTCGTCACGTTAGTGGTGGTGGTCAGCGGGGTAAAGATAGTGCAGCCGTACGAACAGGCGATATACATGCGCCTTGGTAAGTACATAAGGGTCCTGAACCAGGGTCTGAACGTGGTGTGTCCGCTTATAAACACGGTCGTGAAGCTGGACCTGCGTACGCAGGTGCTTGACGTTCCGAGTCAGGAAGTGATCACAAGGGACAACTCGCCGGTCAACGTCGATGCGATAATATACATCAAGGTGACCGCACCCAAGAACGCATACTTCGAGGTCACGGACTACAGGATGGCGACGGTCTACCTAGCTCAGACGACGCTGAGGTCGGTCATCGGTGAGATGGAGCTGGACGACATACTTTCCAGCAGGGAAAGGATAAACCTCCAGCTCAGGGACATCCTGGACGAGAACACCGACAAGTGGGGTGTGAAGGTCGAGGCGGTCGAGATAAGGGAACTGGACCCGGCGAAGAGGGTCAAGGACGCGATGGAGGAGCAGACATCGTCCGAGAGGAGGAGGCGTGCCGCCATCCTTCAGGCGGACGGTCTGAAGCGCGCGGCGATCCTCGAGGCCGAGGGTAAGAAGAAGTCCAGGATCCTTGAGGCGGAAGGTCTCAGGCAGTCCATGATATTGGAGGCCGAGGGTAAGAGGCTTGCCGTGATCCTTGAGGGACAGGGAGATGCGCAGAGACTGCGCATAATGTCCGTAGGCGCGGCCGCACTGGACTCCAAGGCGATGTCCGTCCTTTCGATGGAGACGCTGAAGTCGGTCGGAGAAGGACAGTCATCGAAGTTCTTCTTCCCGCTCGAGCTGACGAAGCTGGTGGACGGGATATCGCAGTACATGGGCAGCGCATCCACGATACCGGAAAGGTCCATATCGGAACTGAAGGACGTGGAGTCGAACATAGGCGACCCTGACGAGATACTCGGCCCGATACCGAAGGCGGAGGAGATCAGGCTGCAGATGGAGACGCTCGACAAGATGATGGATGCTGAGATGAAGGAGACCAACAGCATCGCACAGAATCCGCGTGCCGCCGAGAACCAGGAATAAACCAGAACATAACACGGCGGGTAACTCCCGCCTTCCTTTTTATTCACATCTTCAACGAACGACCGTGCCAGAGCACATATAAAATATCATGAAAAAAGCTTCGCGACATATTGACCGACCAAGATACCGACCAAGTAAGGACCACTAACGACCGTTGTGAACAGGATTCACTTCACCGGTTCCCATTTTGCGAGCTCGTTCACTTTGGACAGTGTGGATCCTCTGCGGATCTCCTCTCTGGTCCTGTTCTCCCTTTCCTTGACATCAAGCGATCGGTTGGCAACTTCCACGGCATGTTCCTTCGGAACGACGATGAGTCCGTTCTCGTCGCCTATCATCCAGTCCCCTGTCCTGACCGTCTGGTTGCATATGGTGACCTCTATCCCGATGCCTCCGTAACCTTTCGGCTCCCCGGCATTGGGGACGACATGTTTCGAGAACGATGGGAAACCGGCGGCGCGTATGTCGTCGATGTCGCGTATCGCCCCATCTATGACAACGCCTCTCACACCCATGATCGCAGCGGATTCCGATGCAAGCTCACCCCATACCGCCACATCCCCGCCGCCGACGGATATCACTATCACATCACCGTCCTTGGCTATGTCGATCGCTTCGACGGGCTTCGCCCAGTCGCCGTTGGCCGTCTGGACGGTCAACGCTTTACCGACCATCCTCTGTCCCGGATTGAGATGATGGGTCAGTCCTTTTATCACGCCTTGTTTGTGATACGCATCGGATATGTTCGGTGTGGAGACACGCGAGAACGCTTCGAACAGTTCAGACTCGCCGTACTTCTTCGCAAGGTCGCCGGTGACCGCCGCCCCGGCCATGGCCGCCTTCATGTTCTTGGCGGCCGTCACGATGTCGTTCGTTTTGATTATCCCGCCCCCGACGATGATTATCGACGCACCCGCCTCCACATGCCCGCGCACCGTCTCGGCGGTTATCCCGCCGGCCGCCGCGACCGGTACGGAGACGGAGGACACGACGTTCCTCAGCAAATCCAAGGGGGCCTCCTTACCGCGCATCTGCTGGTCTATTCCCATGTGCAGGCAGATGTACGACACACCAAGCCTCTCAACGGCAACGGAACGTTCGACGATGTCGCGGACATTGAGCATGTCCACCATGATCTCCGCGCCGTACTTCCTGGCGGCCATGACCGCTTCGGAGATCGTGGAATCGTCCGCCAACCCCATCACCGTGACGATGTCCGCACCCGCCTTCGCTGCGATCTCCACCTCGAATGAACCGACGTCCATGGTCTTGGTGTCGGCGATGATCCTCTTTCCGGGGAACTCCCGCCGGAGAGCACGTATCGCCTCGGAACCCTCGCTCTTTATCAGCGGCGTGCCCACCTCTATCCAATCAGCTCCGCCGTCGACGGATTCGTGAGCGATGACAACGCTGCGTTTGAGATGCATAAGGTCCAGCGCAACCTGAAGGACGGGCCACATGTCCCGACAATCACGATGTCAGTCTAAAACCTTTCCCGAAGCGGATGTTCTCCGAGGTTTCGGATCCGCCGGGGGGATGAAAACAAAAAAGCTCGCACCAGTGTGCTATCGACGAAATATGATGATCATTCCGTTGACATGGCCAATATGGAGGAGATCAAAAATGTATATATAATGTATATACATATTGCATCTCATGGGAATATTCATCCAGAAATGGGGCAACAGCAACGCCATACGTCTTCCGAAGAGCATACTCATGGCGGCCAACATGAGTGAGAACGACGAGGTGACGATATCCGCAGCGGAGAACGAGATCATCATAAGGAAAGGGAGCAAGCACAGGACGTTCGCCGAGAGGATGGCTGGATATGAAGGAACATACGAAGTGGAGGAATTGGATTCCTCCTCTGTCGGAAAGGAGATGTTCTGGTGAGGTACAAGGCATCCCAGGGCGACCTGATATGGCTGGACTTCGATCCTCAGACAGGGCACGAACAGAAGGGCCGCAGGCCCGCTCTGATAGTCTCCAATAACGATGCCAACCGTTTTCTTGACCCAATGGCGATGGTATGTCCGATCACGTCGACCGACCGAGGATATCCGACACGCGTCAAATTGGACGGAACGAAGCTAACAGGATTCATAATGTGCGAACAGATGAGGGCGTTCGACCTCAAAGCGAGGAACGCGGAGTTCGCTGAGAAGCTACCTTCGGATCTGATGCACGAGGTCGCGGACATCCTTTACGGCATGATCGAGATCACATAATGGTCAAAGCATACTGCGGACAAAGGCCACTCAGCTCGCCCGTCTATCATCACGTTCAGCTCAGAAACGATCATCATCGTGGCATCCGTCCATCGCGGAGCGGTGTAATAACCGTTTTGCATGCACGGGGAAGAAAACGTTTAATCATGGTGAACGATTCACACACGATAAGATGCTGGGGAAGAAGAAGGTACAGAGGACGGAGGATCAGAAGAGGACCGCCGTGTTGTTCGTTGATGAGATGAATGACCTTCAGTCGCAGATAGCCGAATATTTTCTTACGGCACTGTATCCGAACGTCTATGAGATACGGAGCGCCGGACCGAAGCATGACCACGTGGACTGCGAACTGGTCGCATTGATGTATCAGAGCGGGTACGACATAAGAAGGGCGACATCCAAGGACTTCACCGCGAACAACATGATCACGTACGATTACGTAGTGTTCCTGCAGAAGGCGACATACGACCGCATACACGGGATAATCCCTTTCACCGGGAAACAGATACTGAAGGACTTCGGTTCGAGGGCGGACTTCAAGGCGACGGATGACGCCTCGCTTGCGGAATGCTATCTGGACCTTGTGGAAAGGGTAAGGGTATGGGTGAAGGAGACATTCTCTTCACCGGAGAACCTCGACAAGATGGTAATCTGACATGATACGCGTGCTCGTCCACGACAGATGTCAATGCGATCCGAAGAAATGTACGGCCAAGCGCATGGTCAAGTTCGGACTCGCCAAGGATGTTGGACTGAATTCGATACCCAAAGGTTCCGTCATACTTTCGCCGTTCGCCGAACAGGCGCTCTCCCCCGCGGACCGCACACATGCGGAGAAAGGCCTGGTGGTCATGGACCTCACATGGACACACATCGACGATCTTCCCAGACCAAAGGGGATGAATGAACGTTCGCTTCCTTTTCTGATAGCATCGAATCCGGTGAACTGGGGGAGGCCGATGGAACTGAACAGCGCGGAGGCGGTGCTCGCGTCGCTGATGATACTGGGTGACCAGGAACAAGCGAGGAACATCATCGAAAGATTCAACTGGGGCCCGGAGTTCATCAGGATCAACGGAGAGATGCTAGAGGATTATTCGAAGGCGAAGGATAGTGCCGAGGTCGTAAGTATCCAGAACGAATACGTCGAGGCCCTGAGGAAACAGGGCGATCGGCCAGATAACGGATCCTGTTCACTCACAGGCATGTGAACATTTTTATTGACATCACACCTAACCGGGTTCCGATGCTCGGAGATATCATACGCGTCGTTTGGCTTGTGTTCGGTAATGATAGACTGACGACGAAGGAGATAGAAGGCCGCTTGGAGGAACAGTTCAACTACCGGTGTCCGGATGATTTCGCTAAAACGCTGACAAAGCTGAAGCAGGCGGGTTTCGTCAAAGGAGAGGTATCCGTGGAACTTGGCGGATGGGTATGGTGGGTGGACGACGAATGCAGGTCGTCCGATCTTTCGAAGATAATGTGAGCGTTCATTTGATATACGTGCTCTGTCTGTATAGCGGAGGGTAACATGAACTTCAAGGACGAGGAGGTGCTTGCGGGATGGGAGAACATCCTTACGAAGAAGTATCAGCTGAAACTGAGTGAGATAGCAAGCAATTACCCCGATAAAAGGAGCATATTCATCTCTTACAATGACATCGACGAGTACGATACCGATCTGGCGATGTTCATCATGGACCGCCCGGACAAATGTCTCGCCCTCGGCCGGAAGGCTATAAAGGGACTCATGCCCCCGACATGGGACCAGAGAGGGGAGGTGAACATAAGACTTATCGGACTCCCCAGGGACAGCCGCGTGGAGATACGCAACCTCAGGCAGGTACACCTTCGCAGATTCGTGTCCATAGAGGGACTCGTCAGAAAGGTGACATCCGTCAAACCGAGGATGACCAAGGCGCTGTTCAAATGTGCGAAATGCGACGCGGAGATGTGGATAGACCAGCACAGGATGAAGCTCCGCAAACCGGCGATGTGCAACAGCCCGGACGGCTCGTGCAACAAGGCGACGGCACAGTTCATATTACAGGACGAGAAGAGTGTTTACGTAGACACGCAGAAGATCGAGATCCAGGAGGCCCCCGAGGGGCTCAGGGGAGGGGCACAGCCGGAAAGGCTGTCCGGTTATCTCGAGGATGATATGTCCGGCGTCGTGTTCCCGGGGAACAGGATAGTGCTCAACGGGATAATACGATCGATGCAGAAGGGCGAGAAGGACGATTCCCTGATATTCGAGACGTTCATCGAGATACATTCGGTGGAGTTCGAACAGCATGAGTACGAAGAGATACTGATAACCGATGAGGATGAGGAGAAGATCCTGGAGATGTCCCGGGACCCGAACCTGTTCAGCAATCTCATCCGTTCCATATCGCCGACGATATACGGTCTCGAGACGGAGAAGGAGGCGATCGCGCTGCAGCTGTTCGGCGGGACGCACAAACAGATGGACGACGGGACCGCGATAAGAGGGGACATACACGTTCTGTTCGTCGGTGACCCGGGTGTGGCGAAGAGTCAATTGCTCAGGTACATGAGCAGCCTCGCACCCAGAGGGATATACGCATCCGGTAAATCCGCATCCGCCGCCGGTCTGTGCGTACACGGTGACACGATAATACAGACGGAATCCGGAGGCGTAAGGATAAGGGAGTTCGTCGACGGAAGGATGGATTCCCCGGAGGAGTACCGGCCCGGGATATGGAGGCAAGATGTATCCGGGGAAAGGGTCATCGCCGTCACCGAGAACGGATCGGCGAAAGGATTGCCAGTCACCCACGTTTGGAGGATAACCACCCCTCCGTTTCTGGTGGAGATGATAACGGTCAACGACGACCGTCTGGTCCTCACCCCGGAGACGAAGATATTGGCCGGCAAGGACATGAGATTCGACTGGATCGAGTCGAAGGACATAACGCCCGGCATGCTGGCGATGGTGGCGTCGAAGGAGAAGATGATCCTGAGGGCGGTGGAGATAAAGGAAGTGAGCATGACGCAGGATGACCTTCCGGAGTTCGTCTACGACCTGACGGTGGACAAGGCGCATTCGTTCATAGGGAACGGGTTCGCCGTCCATAACACGGCCGCCGCAGTGAAGGATGACTTCGGCGACGGGAGATGGACGCTGGAGGCAGGGGCGCTCGTACTCGCCGATAAGGGGCTGGCGTGCGTGGACGAGCTGGACAAGATGACCGAACAGGATACGTCATCGTTACATGAGGCGATGGAATCGCAGAAGATATCCGTCGCGAAGGCGGGCATAACGGCAACGCTCCAGTGCAGGTGTTCCCTGCTGGCGGCCGCCAACCCGAAGAAGGGAAGATTCATAGACGCGGACATAGCGGATCAGATAGATCTGCCGCCCACCCTCATGTCCCGTTTCGACATGATATTCGTGCTCAGGGACAAACCCGAACCGGACAGTGACAAGCGGCTCACGTCGCACATACTGAAGGCGCACCTCCGCGGACAGGCGAAGGGAAGCGGGAGAGCTCACGCCGAGAGCGAGAGGATATTGGAGGAGACCAATGATATCACTCCGGTATACACGCAGGACATCATGAGGAAATATGTCGCATACTCGAAGAAGATAGTCCCGGTCATGACCAGCGAGGCGCTCAAGGCGATAGAGAGCAACTACCTCAGCATAAGGGGCACCGGCGGAGGGAAGAAGAGGAACGTCCCGATCACGGCGAGGCAGCTGGAAGCGTACATAAGGATATCCGAGGCATCCGCAAGGGCAAGGCTGAGCAAGGATGTGACGAAGGATGACGCCGACCGCTCGATAAGGCTGATGCAGTATTACCTGTCCAAGGTGATAGGCGGCGGGGACGGCAACACGGAATGGGATATAGATGCGATATCCACCGGAACGACGGCAAGCCGCAGGGACAACACGGAGATTGTCCTTGAGGCGATACAGAGGCATCAGGTCGAGAACAAGGAGAGCAAGGGGATCCATAGGACGGAACTTCTCGGAGCGGTCTGCGAATATATGAAAGAGACCGAATTGGAGATAATCCTTGACAGACTGTCCAAGAGCGGGGAGATATACACCCCGGCCTTCGACACATACAGGTTATTGGGATGAAGATGATAATCGTCAAGATCCATGTGAGAGGAGGGGAACGCCTGCTGGCCGCGTGCGACGAGGAACTTCTGGGAAGGACGTTCACCGGTGACGGGGTAAGGCTGAAGGTATCCGAGATATTCTACCGCGGGGAGACGATATCCGAGGCCGCCTTCCGGGAACGCATGAAGAGCGTGACCGTGATGAACCTGGTCGGCGAACGTACCGTGACGATAGCGCAGGAGGAAGGATACGTCTCGAAGGACATGATCATAACGATCGACGGGGTGAAGCACGCACAGGCCGTGATGATATGACATTCTGCGTCAGATGCGGTGCCGAAGGCGAGACATTCGAAGGATTATGCACGGGATGCTTCCTCAATGGAAAGGCGATCATATCGATGCCGCATCATGTCGATCTCGAGAGATGCACAGGATGCGAAGAGTTCAGGATAGGCGGCCGATGGGTCAGGAAATCGTTGATCCAGGCGGTGAAGGACGCCGCGTTCGACTCGATCGTCCCGGAGAACGGGGTGCGGATAATCAGCGCCGGGGCGTTGGCGGAGGAGAGGGACGAGCGCAACTTCGTCGTGAAGGTGGATGTGGAGGGAAAGCTCATGGGGACGGATGTTACAGCTCTGTCGGAGACGATAGTCAGGGTGAAGAACACCGTCTGCCACAAATGCTCCAGGCAGCTTGGTAATTACTACGAGGCCACCATACAGATAAGGAGCGGGACGAAGGAGCTGAGCGATGCCATACGCGATGAGACGGTACGTTATGTCAGGGACAGGGTGGAGAACCTGTCCGCGGAGAACCGCCAGTTCTTCATAACCCGGGTGGAGGAGGTGCAGGGCGGGGTGGACATGCTGCTCTCTTCCATATCATTGGCGAAGATGCTGGCCAAGGAACTGTCCGATTCGTACGGCGCGGAAGCGAAGGAATCGTCGAAGCTTATAGGAAAGGCACCGGACGGCAGCGACCTGTACAGGATGACCTATCTGGTAAGGATGCCGGAGTACCATCTCAACGACATAGTGATGCTGGAAGGGAAGGCATACAAACTGTCCGCCGTCGGCAAGACCGGCGGGAAGCTGATAAGGCTGGGCAACTTCGGCATGATGCCGATAAGGAAGGCGGAGATGGCCTCGCTGAAGGTGCACACCAGACACGACGAGATAAAGAAGGCGGTCGTCATCACCAGGTCAGGGAAGGAGATACAGGTGCTGCATCCGGTGAACTATTCCACCGTGGACCTGAGGATACCGGTGAACGCGAGCATAGGCGAAACGGTGGATGTGGCCGAAGTGGATGACGTCCTGTTCTTCGTCCCCTGACCGTCGCGGGACCGCATTGTTTTTCTTTCGCATCCCTATGTACCGTCAATGATCAGAATTCCAGAGACGCTTGAGGACACCGTCGTCAACCTGCTCCGTCTGGCCAACACAAAGTTACCGGAGGACATCGGATGGGCGCTGGAAGCGGCCGCATCATGGGAGACCAACGAGACGGCATACACGCAGCTGGGCGGTATGATGGACAATGTGAAGAAGGCGGAATTCATGGGAAGGCCGATGTGTCAGGATACCGGGATACCCATATTCTACGTGACCGGGAGGATAGACGCGTCCATCGCGGAAGGCATACGGAAAGGGGTGAGGAAGGCGACGGCGGCGATCCCGCTCAGGCCGAACGCGGTGCATCCGCTGACCAGACGGAACAGCGGCGATAACACGGGCGACGGCATCCCGGAGATCCATTACGCCCCGACGGATGATGATTTCACAGAGATCACGGTACTTCCGAAAGGCGCAGGGTCCGAGAACAGGACGAAACTTGCGATGCTAGATCCGGCGGACGGCATCGAGGGTGTGAAGAGATTCATCATATCGGCGGTGTTGGACGCAGGCGGCGACCCGTGCCCGCCGACGGTGGTCGGCGTCGGGATCGGAGGAACGGCGGACGGATGCGTCACCATGGCCAAGGAGGCACTGCTCAGACCGGCGGACGCGCCGAACCCGGACAAGGAGGAGAGCAGGCTCGAGGAGGAACTGTTCACGACGCTGAACTCCAGCGGCCTCGGGCCGATGGGTCTCGGCGGGGACACGACGGTGCTGAGGGTCCACATCAGGACGGCATACTGCCACACCGCATCACTTCCGGTAGCGGTCAATATGAACTGCTGGGCGGCCCGCAGGGCGACCGTGAGGATAGCAAAGGACGGTTCGGCCGAGTACAAACAGTGATGCGATGACGTTGATATCATCACCGATCGATGAGAGGACGGTCAGAGGCCTGAAGTTAGGGCAGACGGTGTTCCTGACAGGGAGGATGGTCACCGGACGGGATGCGGTGCACACACGCGCCCTTTCCTCGGACGGCGTAACGAAAGTACCGGAAGGCGCGACGCTGTTCCACTGCGGCCCGATCGTCTTACGCGAGGATGACGGATGGAAGGTCATTGCCGCCGGGCCGACCACAAGCTCCCGGATGGATCCCTGCGGGGCGGAGATGATAAGGCGCCACAGGATAAGGGCGGTGATAGGGAAGGGAGGGATGTCCGATGAGGTCCTCGAGGAGATGGGGAGGACCGGATGCGTATATCTCGCGGCGGTCGGCGGAGCGGCAGTATCTCTGGCGGAAGGACTGAATGTGATCGGCGTGGAATGGGAGGACCTCGGCATGGCGGAGGCGATGTGGACGTTCGAAGCGGAACGCTTCGGTCCGTTGATAGTTGCGATGGACGCATGCGGGAACAGCATCTACAAGGATGTGAGGTCGAAGACCTTCGATAACGCCGGAACTCAGTTCTGATCCTTCTTTCCCGGATCCGAATATACCTTGGACCTTTCCGGATGCCTGCCTATGTGTATCCTGTATAACACGACGAATATCAGCATGAAGAGTCCGGCTATCCCGCCGATGACCATGAGCGAATGCGTAAGGTCGAACCCGAAGAGATATGTGGCGCCCGCCTTCGGTAAAAGCACGAAATCACCGACATTCACGTTCGCGTTCAGACCGACCACCTCGCGCGGTTCGGCCTCATATACCTGATGTACTACGGAGACGGTGTAGCTCATCCCAACTGGGCATTTGATGGAGAACATACCGCCCGACCCGGTCGTGGCGATGTATACGGCACCGGTCAGGTGCGACTCCGCTATGACCGTTACACCGCCGCCCACCGCGGCGCCGTTACTCCAAACGACCCGCCCAGTGATGTATGCCTCCCTCTCCTCCATGATCACGAACAACGTGGCGTCCGCATCCGCATCGGGGAAGGTGATGGTCAGAGCGTTCTCCTCGTATCTGACACCATTGTAGATGTATGCCAATACGGCATATCCGGCCATCTCGAACACGATGTCGCACTCCTCGTCCGGAGTTCCGGTGATGGTCATCCCGAAGCCCCCGTCCGCATCCGCCACCGCGGTCAGCGCCCCGTCAACTAGTATCCTGACATCGAACGAATCGGGCAGGGGGGTCGCGTAGATCTTACCGGTGATGGTCATGTCCACAGGGCCGGCGTCCTCAGGTTCCGGGTCGTCCGCAGCGACACCTTCGCTGAACAGGACGGGAACGAACATCGTCGACATGAACATGACGACGGCCACCGAAAGGACAAGACGGTTCATCGGCATCCAATCACGGCCGGAATTTAACTACTTTTCCACGTCCCGCACGTATCGTTGATATGCGCGCATCGCGGTCAGATGATCTCCCATCGTCCGGTCTTGTCGCTTCCGGCCCTTCTCACGATACCTTTTTCCGTCAACGAGGAAAGATATCTCTTCACGGTCCTCTCGCTCACTCCAAGTATCTTTGCCATTCCGTGCGCGGTGGATCCGGGATCATCGTGTATGATCTCAAGTATCTTCCCTTCGGTTGCCGACACATCTTTGGGAGCATAGGTCGCCAGATCGATCAACTCATCGACGGCGTTCATGATGATCCTCAGCATGAACTTCACGAAAACCATGACATTCCCTTTGTCCGCCTCGGAGAGGACCCTGTAATATTCCCTCTGATTGAGCTTTATCCAGCTCTCCACCGGAAGGTAGGCGAAGACCGGCATCCATTCTGAAAGGATGAGCGAATGCCACAGCCTTCCCATCCTTCCATTCCCGTCCTCGAACGGATGTATGTATTCGAACCGGCAGTGGAAGACGGAACTTTTGATCAGAGGGTGAAGGTCGGACCCCTTCACCCATTCCACAAGCTCATCCATCAGATACGGCACATCATCATGTTCCGGCGCTTTGTGGATAAGGGTGCCGCCCTTGTACACCCCGACAGCACATCTCCGGAACTCGCCGGATGTTCGGATGAGGCCGCCCGCCATCTTCCCGTGCGCAGCGAGCATATCCTTCACCGAATAGGGGTCGAGGTCGTCGAACATGTCATAGGCCTCCACGGCATTCTTGACCTCCAGTATCTCTCTCGGGTCACCGATCACCCTTTTTCCGTCAACGATGTCCGCGACCTTCTCCAACGAAAGGGAATTGCCTTCGATGGCAAGGGATGACTGGATCGACCGTATCCTGTTCGTCCGCCTGAGCCTAAGGTCAGAGGACGGAAGATCGCCGTACGTAATGCGGTCTATCAGGACGGAGATATCCGTTACGACATTGAGGATCTCACTGTCAATGAGGATGTCGGGGTTGTATGCCATTGATCTCAGCGGAACAGGGCCGTCATCTTATTTCAATATTTACAGTGACGTTACAGTGACATTTACAGTGACAGCCCATAGTGCCCGGTGATATGGGTAAAATGTAGGATAACACGGGTAATGCAAAGAAAAGAGCATCAGAACGGCCGCGGCCGATAGCAAAGTACATTAAAGCACACGCTTTAACAGACGCGAATTCATGGGTGAGCAAATGGAAAGGGCGGATAGGATACACAGCAGGGAGGAGGTGATGTCCGTAATGGAACCCCTCATATCCGCATGGTTCACCGAGAGGTTCGACTCCCTTACCGAACCTCAGGCCAAGGCCATTCCGATCATCAGCGAAAGGAGGAATGTCCTCGTATCCTCACCCACCGGATCAGGTAAAACACTGACAGCGTTCCTCTCCATAATAAACGAACTGACAAGATATGCATCCGAGGGGAAGCTTGAGGAACGCACATACTGCATATACATATCGCCGCTGAAGGCGCTCGCCAACGATGTGAACCGGAACCTCAACACACCGCTTGAGGAGATGAGGAAGGTCGCTGAGCAGAAGGGGATGAGCGTACCCGACATCCGCGTGGCCGTCCGTTCCGGGGATACCACGCAATACGAGAGGCAGAAGATGCTCCGCAAGCCTCCGCACATCCTTATCACGACGCCGGAATCCTTGGCGCTGGTGCTGGAGGCCCCGAAGTTCAAGGAGCGCCTGAAGAACGTGGAATGGGTGATCCTCGACGAGATACACGATATATGCGATTCAAAGAGAGGGGCGTTCCTCTCACTGACATTGGAAAGGCTGAGGGCACACTGCGAGAACCCGATAACAAGGATAGGCCTGTCGGCGACACTGGCGCCGATAGAGGCGATAGCCGGTTTCCTCGTGGGCGTGGACGGCGGAAGGATGAGGGACGTGACATTGGTCGAGTCCGGGACGAGGAAGAAGCTGGACCTTAGAGTAATATGTCCGACCGAGGACATGACCGCATTGTCATCGGAGATCGTGAACTCGAAGATGTACGACCAGCTGAAGGAACTGATAGACGAGCATGAGACCACGCTCGTCTTCACGAACACCAGGTCCGGTGCGGAGAGCGTCGTCTACAAGCTGAAGGAAAGGGGGATGGAGAGCATAGAGGTGCATCACAGCTCCCTCAGCAAGGAAACGAGGTTGGATGTGGAGGAAAGGCTGAAGCACGGCGAGATAAAGTGTGTCGTATCGTCGACATCATTGGAACTGGGCATAGACATAGGATCAGTGGACCTGGTGTGCCAGATAGGTTCCCCGAAGTCGGTTGCAAAGGGATTGCAGAGGATAGGGAGGAGCGGCCACAGCATGGGAAAGACCTCCAAAGGGAGATTACTGGTGTTCGATCAGGATGACCTCGTGGAGTGTGCGGTCATGTGCCGCGCGGCGCACAGGGGGGACATAGACCGGGTAGGCATACCGGAGAACTGTCTGGACGTCCTCGCGCAGGCGACGGTGGGGATGAGTCTGGACAGCAGATGGGATGTGGACGAGGCATATGAGCTGATACGAGGCTCATACTGCTACCGGGACCTTCCGAAGGAGAAGTTCATAAGCGTCCTGAGATACCTTGGGAGCAAGGACGAGTTCGAAGGAGTGTATTCCAAGATATGGTACGACCCGGAGGAGAACAAGTTCGGAAGGAAGAAGGGATCGAGGATGATCTATTTCCTCAACCTGGGGACGATACCGGAGGAGGCGAACTACCGCGTCATATCCAACCACGGGTCGCCGCTCGGGGAGCTCTCGGAGAAGTTCGTCGAAAGGCTGTCGCCGAGGGACATATTCGTGTTGGGCGGAAGGTCCTTCGAATTCGTAAGGACCAAGGGGATGAGCGCGTTCGTGAAGGAAGCATCCGGAAGGAAGCCCACCGTCCCGTCCTGGGCAGGCGAGATGCTTCCGAGGAGCTTCGACCTTTCCATGGAGGTGGCCAAGTTCCGCGGCGAGCTGGCGGGAAGGATAGAGAACGACGACGTGTACATCGGGGACATATGCGACGAGTTCGATATAGACGAAGGTTCCGCAAGATCGATAATATCCTATTTCAAGGAGCAGAGGACGACCGCGGAAATGATACCGGACGATAGGAGACTGGCGATCGAGGAGTACATAGACCCGTCCGGCAACCACCGGCTGATATTCCATTTCCCGTTCGGACGGAGGGTGAACGATGCGTTGTCCAGAGGATATGCGTACAGGATATCGAACGTCCTCGGATGCAATGTGTCGATAACGATGTCCGACGACAACTTCATGATCGGAACATCAAGGAAGGTGGACATCTCCAAGGTGGGGGCGATGCTGTCGTCCAACGACCTGGAAGGGATACTGAGGAAGGCGATAAAGGATTCAGAGATATTCAAGATGAGGTTCCGCCACACCGCGTCGAGAAGCTTCATGATACTGAGGAACTACATGGGAAGGTCGGTCTCCGTGAACAGGCAGCAGATACGCTCCGCATATCTGCTCGAGACGCTCGGCAACATGGATGACATGCCCGTGATAGAGGAGACGTACCGTGAGGTGCTGGAGGATGACATGGACATCAAGAACGCACGCGTCGTCCTTGACATGATCGAGAGCGGAAGGATGACAATAGACGCGATACCGTACTCCGGCACACCGTCACCGTTCGCACACAACGCGATACTATCAGGATTCTCGGACATAGTCCTCATGGAGGACAGGAGCGCCCTGCTGAGGGAACTTCACAGAAAGGTATTGTACCGGGCGATGGGCGACTCCATCAAGGAGTTCGAATTCACCGAGGATAAGGTCATACCGTACTTCAGGGAGAAGATCGGACGCATAACGTCCAAGGATGACATCGTCCCGATGCTCATGCGGACCGGTCCGCTGCAGGCGTTCAGGGAAAGGGGAAGGAACATCTACTCATACGCGGACGCGGACAGGAAGACCGTGGACCAATGGTGCCGCGAACTGCTCAAAGAGGGCAGAATAGGGACGGTGTTCCTGGACGATCCGCATATAATGGCGACGGGCGAGATACCGCACTATGCGGCCGCCACGAGGAAGGAGAGGGAACTGAGCGACGCCGACTCCAAGATATTGGAAGCCGCGGGGAAGGATACGACGCTCGACGGATTGGTAGAGACGACAGGGTTGGACGAAGACATGGTGTTCAGGACACTGAGGAAGCTGGAGTCCATGTACCTGGTGACGAGGACGGACATCGTAAGGAACAAATGGTCCTTCTCCAAGTGCGGATACGAGTGCCAGAACAAGGACAAGGCGTTGGACAGGATAGTGATGAGACATCTGGAGTGCTTCGCCCCGGCCACCGTCCATGAGGTGGCGTATGCGCTGTCCGTACCTGAGAACGAGGTACGGATATCTCTGGAGTCATTGGTGAATGACGGAGAGATATCATGCGGACGTTTCCTGATATCCGAGAACGATCAGTACATGAAGAGGACGGACCGCATGAGGCTGAAGGCGGGTCACAGCAACGTGTTCTCACATTCGGCCGCCGAAAGGTACAGGCGCTCCAAAGGGAGCGGCTTCCGTTCCATAGAGGAATTCTTCAAGTTCTACGGTTCCGCCGGGAGCGTGCTGGATGTGTTCAACCGTGTCAGCGGCTTCAGGATGGAGGAATGGGCGTCGATGAGGGAGAGCGGACGCATACTTCTGGGGAGGTTCGTCCGCGGAAGGGTAAGGTACGTTCTGTCGGAGGACGGCGAAAGGTACGCGTCCGTGAGGAACGAACCGACGATGCCGTCGGACGAGAGGACATTGTCCTTCATATCGTCCATGGGCAGTGCGACCACCAGGCAGTTAATAGCTGAGATGGGCGGAGATAAGGACGAGATAAAGGAATCCGTCAACCGGCTGGACCGGGCGCTGAAGATAGTGAGGGCGTTCGACGAGAGAGAGGATTGGGGATCAGAGAACGTTTACGAGGTGTACAAGCACGGTGAACCGTCCGGGGACACGATCCTGGAGCTGGCAAGGCAGGCGGTGCGCGCGTATGGTCCGGTACCGGGGATGGGGATAAGGTTCGCGGTCGGAGTGCCGCCGGACGAGGTCCCGATGCTGATGAGGGCGGCCGGCGCAACGACGGTGTATGTGGGCGAGGGACAGACGCCGATGTACATAATGCCGGACGAGATCGACAGGATAGAGGAGACGGAGGACGTCGAGGAAAGGATACAGATACTGTCGCTCGTCGACCCGGCGCTGGCGTCGAAGTGGGCCGAGATATCGTCGAGGTACGGAGACCGGTGGATCTATCCGGCAGTTCTCGGGGACAGGATAATCGGCGCGCTGGAGATATGGGAGATGTCCGGATGCGTCGAGATACGGTCGATGGACATGGAACACCCGGATCAGCTCCCGGAACTGCTGGATGCGGTGGACGACCTGATGAGGTTCTTCGGGATGAAGGGGCAGAACATAGTCAGGATAAGGGAGGTCCTAGGCACGGACGCCGCGGAGCTGTCCGACGGGATGAGGTCCGTGCTCCTCGAAAAGGGATACCATTTCGTCAACGGTTTCTATGCGAAGGGAAGATTCACGCCGATAACGTTCACGGACGACGAGATAATGAGCTACGTGATCAGGAAGCAGAGGGCGCTGCCGTCGTGCAGGTACAGGACCGCCGCGGAGGCGATACTCGATCGCGGATACATACGCACCGATGCGGAGATGCTTACCCGTGTCGCTGAACGTATACCGCTCAAAAGACTGGCGGAACGCGGCGACCTGATGCAAATGACCCTGGTCCCGGGTTTCCAGGGATACACCACGAAAGGATACGCATCCCTGTGCAGGGCGGTGAAGAATGCAGATATGGACGAGGAGATGAAAGCACTGTTCTCAATGATCAAGGAACGCCGTCACATCTCGAGGAGGGAGATAACGGAACATTCCCCATACTCGTCGGACATAACATCGGAAGCGCTGGGAAGGCTGACGCATGCGTCCATGATATACGTGGACGGAGGCCGCATGTATTCGCCCGTCCCGGACAGCGGCATGGACCAGCGCGAGGCATTGAGAGAGATAATCAGAATGCACTTCAAGTGTTTCGGCATATTCTCGGCGGAACAGCTGTACCGGTTCATGCTGTACTTCAGGATGGGCGAGATCAGGGCGACGCTCGCAGAGCTGGAGAAGGAGGGATATCTGGTCAAAGGGTTCCTGAGAAGGGACGATCCGACGGTCATGTGGATGCTCCGCGACGACATGGACATGAGGACGGAACCGGTAGAGGAGACGTTCCTGCTGAACACCCAGGACAACCTGCACGTGTATCTCAGGGAGATGGTGAAACAGGAGTGCGGATCATCGGAGAACGTTGTGATATCCGGTACGAGGATAATAGGGTCGTTCAAAGGGAAACTGACGGTGACGGGGTCGAAGATAGAGGACATGAGGGGAACGGACGAGGCGATAAAGTTCGTGAAGGACCTGGCGGCATCCCTCGGCGTCCCGTCGGAAAAGCGTAAAAAGGAAGAGGATAAGGACTGGGATGTCTGCGAATTCTATCACAAGACACACCCGGGAAGTATCAAGAAATAAGCGGGCATGCGGTTTTAAATACTGTTAAGGCATACGTGGTATCATGAAGATACCTTGCGAACTTGTGGTCTGGTACGTCCTCCCGACGATAAGAAGAGAGGTCGCCAAAGAGCTGGTAGAGAATCATGGGATGACGCAGGCCGAGGTGGCCAGACGCTTCGGCGTCACGGACGCGGCGATATCCCAGTACTTGAAGAAGAAGAGAGGGGACAACCCGCTCATCGACGAGAATCCTCAGCATGACAAGTTCATCGAGGAGGTCCGCAACTCGGCGAGACGCATAGCGTCGGAGAGCGCCGAATTCGCGAGCGAGATATGTAATATCTGCCTTGTGGTGAAGAGGATAGGCATGCTTGCGAAGATCTATGAGGTTCAGATGGGCTGCGAGCCGCCGACCTGCGCTTGCGACCCCAAGATAATATCGCTGTGATAGAGCAGTTCCTGCGCATATCCTGCATATCGGCCGAACCGTTCCATGGATGATCTGGACAGTGTACGATAGTTACCCACCGCGCCGTATCTTTCCCTCAGCACCCTTTCTATCCTGGCATCTATCGGAAAGGCGTTCAGATGGCCGAACGCGAACAGCGAGATGCAATCGGCGACCTTGTTGCCGATGCCGTTTATCTCGATGAGGCTGTGAAAACATTCATCGTATCCGGCATCGCTCAGACGATCCATCCTGATCGTCCCGTCCGCGACCTTTTCCGCAAGTTCGATGAATCTTCCCTCGCGGTATCCGAGCCTGCATCCTTTGATAAGATGTCTGTTATCGAAGATGTCCTCCGGTCCGGGGAAGGAGAAACGCCCCCCGAGATCGTTACCGAACGTCCTGCAGACGGAATCGACCATCGCCGCGATGCGTTTGACGTTGGCGTTGGTGGCCAGGAGATATGTGGCGGTGCACTCCCACGGGTCCTGCTTCAGGATGCGCATACCGGGACACCTTGACGCAAGGTCGCGAACGAAAGGATCGGCGGAGATCTCACCGTATATCTCACGGAGGTCATCGCCGTGCCTGAGATACTCGAGCATCATCCCCCTGTCGTCGGTGCCTTCGCACACCACATGACCGTCCTTCTGTTCAAGCGTGATCATCTCGTCGAAAAGTACGCCTTCCCAGACATCCCCTTTCTTGACCCACCGGTGCGCCTGCCCGCATCCGAGCGTTGGATCGAGTGAGATGTCAAGTTCTATCTCCATCGCCATACCAACGGCGGGGAGAAGATAAAGACATCGCTCCGAAGGTAGATATACGGACCCGCCGTTGTACGGACATGCGTTTCGGACCGGCGGGATACCCGCAGAGGAGCAAGGATCCGGAGGATGCTTTGAACATCGTCCGCGGAATGGGATTGGACGCGCTGGAGATGGAGTTCGTACGCGGTGTGCGGATGTCGGAGGCGAAAGCCAAGGACATAGGGAGGATGGCGAAGGAGCGCGACATAAGGCTTAGCGCACACGCCCCGTACTACGTGAGCTTCAACTCGGAGACGCCGGAGACCAGAGTGAAGAGCATATCATGGGTGACGGACACGGTGAGGGCGGCACACCACATGGGTGCATACATCGTGGTGATACACGCGGCATCCTACGGAAAGGACAAGGCGGGGGCGACCGATTCTGTGATAACGGGATTGCTCAGATGCAAAGAGGCCATGGATGACGAGAACATGAACAACGTCATACTCGGTCTGGAGACCATGGGCAGGCCGGCCACATGGGGCACACTGAAGGAGATATCCGAGGTGATGGATTCCGTCGAGGGGGTGCGACCGGTGCTTGACGTGGCGCACGTCCACGCAAGGCACGGCGGATCCCTGAGGACGGAGGCGGATATGACGGACCTGCTGAACGAGTTCTTCCCGCTTGCCGGGGACATCCCGCATTTCCACATCAGCTGCATAGAGTACACCGCAAAGGGAGAGAAGATGCACCTTCCGTTATCATCAAAGGACCCGGACATGTCGATGCTCGCGAATGTACTGAACGAGACGGACAAGGATTGTACGTTCATATGCGAATCGCCGCTCATGGAGGAGGATGCGGCGCTGTTCAAGGGGATGTTCCGCCGCTTCGGCGAATAACAAAATTAATAATGTGCATCCTCATGCACCAATCAACGGCCACTGTGGCTCAGCGGCAGAGCGACTGATTCGTAATCAGTTGGTCGGGGGTTCAATTCCCTCCAGTGGCTCCACACATTTTACACGCTGGCAATAGCACCCAGAAGACATTAGAGTGAGGAACAAGAACGGGACGCGTGATATTTTCCGGGTTACATACGTCTGCGTTATATCGTGATAGCATATATGGCCTATAAAAAAACAATCAGGTATCCGCTATCTCTGGACTCAGAACCTTATGATGCGACAGATCGCCAAAAGGAACGGTGCCGTAAAGGGAACAAGCGGATACAGATCAATTACTCACAGAAAGGGATAAACATATGAGACACAAGACCTTGATATTGTCCGCATTCGCTGTCTGCTTACTGCTGGCAGTGCCGATGACGGCATTGATCGACAATAACAGCGAAGGAATGGGCAGAGCGGATGATCTGCTCGCCGACCCGGCGAACGAACTCATTCCGGCGACAGACATAACAGGAGTGCCGACAACAGCGATGATGAACGTTCCGCTAACACTCAGCGGTACAGTGATACCGGCCAACGCGACGAATCAGAACATAACCTGGAGGATCAAGGATGCAGGAACGACAGGGGCATCGATCTCAGGGGACACATTCACCGCAACGAACGCAGGAACGGCGACCGTTACGGCATCGATCCTTGATTTCGTTATGGTCTCGGCCGGATATGATAACGCAATGGCCGTCAAGGATGACGGCACCCTGTGGGGCTGGGGAGTGAACAATAACGGCCAGCTGGGTCTGGGCGATGCAACAAGCAGGTATGTTCCTACTCAGGTAGGAACGGACACCGACTGGGTAACGGTCTCGGCCGGATTCTATCACACAATGGCCGTCAAGGATGACGGCACCCTGTGGGGCTGGGGAGCGAACTGGTACGGTCAGCTAGGCCTCGGCGACAATACGGGCAGAAATGTTCCTACTCAGGTAGGAACGGACACCGACTGGGTAACGGTCTCAACCGGAAACTATCACACAATCGCACTCAAGACGGACGGCACCCTATGGGGCTGTGGAACGAACGGGAGCGGCCAGCTGGGGTCGGGCGATACAACAGACAGGAATGTTCCGACCCAAGTGGGGACGGATGTTGACTGGGTAACGGTCTCAGGCGGGAACGGCCACACAATGGCCGTCAAGGATGACGGCACCCTGTGGGGCTGGGGAGCGAACGGGAACGACCAGCTGGGTCTGGGCGACAATACGGGCAGAAATGTTCCTACTCAGGTAGGAACGGATGCAGACTGGGCGATGGTCTCAGCAGGAAGCGATTATACAGTGGCGATCAGGAATGACGGCACCCTGTGGGGTTGGGGAGCGAACTGGAACGGCCAGCTCGGCCTCGGGGACGCCACGGAGAGAAGCACTCCCGTGCAGGTGACCGCCGCAGGCGATGACTGGGCGATGGTCTCGGCCGGAGACCACCATACAATGGCCGTCAAGGATGACGGCACCCTGTGGGCATGGGGGTGGAGCGGCAACGGCCAGATCGGCCTCGGCGACACAACGAACAGGTATGTTCCGACACAAATAGGAACGGATGCCGACTGGGCAACGGTCTCAGCAGGAAACAATCACACAGTGGCCATTAAGACGAACAGTGAAGTGTGGGCGTGGGGTTACAACTGGTACGGCCAACTCGGCGACGGTTTTGTTTTCAACGTAAGTGTCCTTATACAAGTGGGAACGACCGACTGGGCAATGATATCGGCAGGAAACGATTATACAATGGCCGTCAAGAATGACGGCACCCTGTGGGCGTGGGGTTACAACTGGTACGGCCAGCTCGGCGACGGAACAACATTGATCCGTAACGTTCCGACACAAATAGGAACGGACGCCGATTGGACAGAGGTATCAGCAGGAAGGGATCAAACGGCAGCCATGAAGAGTGATGGCACCATATGGATGTGGGGGCGAAACGATATCGGTCAGCTCGGTCTCGGGGACACTTTGAACAGGAGTGTTCCTACTCAGGTAGGGATCGATGCTGACTGGGTGACGGTCTCGACCGGACAATATCACACAGCGGCCATCAAGAACGACGGTACATTGTGGGCGTGGGGGAACAACACCAGCGGTCAGCTCGGTCTCGGGGACACATGGCAAAGGAACGCTCCGACCAAGGTCGGAATGGCGACCGATTGGACATCGGTATCGGTCGGAGGCAGTCACACAGTAGCCATGAAGAGTGACGGCACCCTGTGGGTGTGGGGTTACAACTGGGGCGGTCTGTTGGGTCTCGGCGACACTGTCAACAGGGACACCCCGACCCAACTTGGAACGGCAACCGACTGGGCGACGGTCTCGGCCGGGAACGGTCACACGATGGCCATCAAGGTGAATGGTGAACTGTACGCATGGGGGGACAACTGGAGCGGTCAGTTGGGTCTCGGCGACACTGTCAGCAGAGATACTCCGACCCAGGTGGGAACGGACACCGACTGGGCATCGGCATCAGCCGGATCAGGTTATACAATGGCCATCAAGGCGAATGGTGGGCTGTACGCATGGGGGCTCAACGGCCAAAGCCAGCTCGGTCTCGGCGACACTGTCAGCAGAGACACCCCGACCCAGGTGGGAACGGACACCGACTGGGCATCGGCATCAGCCGGAAGCGGTCACACAGTGGCCATCAAAACGAACGGCGAAGTGTGGGCATGCGGATATGCCACCAACGGCCAGCTCGGTAACGGCAACAGCGTATACCAATACTATCCTGTGAAAATAAACGAGCAGCATTTCTCGAAGGAATTCCAGATCGAAGTGACGGAGACCGGAGGGGGGACGCCGCATGATCCCAAGAGCGCATCACTCTGGTACCTTTGGGTATTGTTGGTCCCTGTGATCCTTGTCCTTACAGGGCACGCATGGTGGCTTGCGGCAGCAAAGAGAAGAGAGGAGGAGGAAGAGGAGAGATCCTGATCCTTTCGACCTCATACTCGGAGATCAGAACTTCGGCGACCGCCGAAGTACCAAACCATTTATCCAAAACCTTTTCATCAGAGCGTCACAGCAGGTCCGGCGATCGTCTGCGTTCTCATGTATGATATGTTTTAAATGTCTGGCGAATCCGATCGTCAAACACGTTCCCGGCGATGGCTCAGGAGCATAAAAGAGACATCCGGAGAGGATGTTCAGATGTCGTTGCTCACAGGTTCATGGTCAGTTTCTGGTGGGAGGAGGGAGATTTCGGGCATAACGGATGATCCCACGTGGGCCTCTTGGGAGGTTAAAGCTTTAAATCGGCGATAAGCGATTACCATAGTATGTCCGAGGGATGGACATAGGTGAAACGAATGGAAGTTAAAATAAATCCGTATGGACTGATAGTCCTCATCGGCGGTCTTCTGGCCTTGGTCTCGTTGTTCCTTGCATGGGCAACAATACCTCTCTTTGGCGGAATAAGCGCTAGTATAACAGGTTTTGACATACTCAAGGATGCTGGTGGCATCGATACATTCTACATGATAATGATATTGGTCATGGCATTGGTGGCCATTGTGTTCGTATTGCTCAGATTGATGGGCACGGAAATAATACCGGGCAACATCCAGAAGATCTTGATCCTGGTGTTCGGTGTCCTCATCATACTCTTCAGCGTTCTGGAAATGTGGGATGTCTTTGGAGAAGACTGGATAAAAATGGGCATAGGGTTCTACTTGGCGGTCGTGGGAGGAGCACTCATCCTGATCGCATCGCTCCTCAGCATGCTGAACGTATTGCCGGACGAATAAACAAATTCAAGCCGGTGCGGGTGACCGCCCGGCATTCCTTTTATTCCTTTTCTAACAGCAGGTCACACGCTATTGGTCTCACAGCTTCTTGAGATACTGATCGACGATCTTTATCGCACACACGTCGCCGCACATCGAACATCCTTCTTCCTTCTCCGTACAGCCCCTTTCCCTGTACTTCCTGGCCTTATCGGGGTCCAGGGCGATGCTGAACATCCTTTCCCAGTCAAGGGCACGCCTCGCGCCTGCCATATCGCTGTCCTTGCCGCCGTCGCGGGACCTGCACAGGTCTCCCACATGGGCGGCTATCTTCGACGCTATCAGCCCTTCCCGGACATCATTCACATCAGGCAGGGACAGATGTTCCGCCGGTGTCAGATAGCACAGGAAATCGGCGCCATGCTGCGCCGCGACGGCGCCGCCTATCGCCCCTACAATATGATCGTAACCCGGAGCTATGTCCGTCACCAAAGGACCCAGTACGTAGAACGGGGCGCCGTCGCAGACGGTCTTCTGGATCCTCATGTTCGCCGGCACCTGGTCCAGCGGGACGTGTCCCGGGCCCTCGACCATCGCTTGGACACCCGCTTCGCGGCATCTCTTCACGAGCTTCCCCAACGTCATCAGCTCGGATATCTGCGCCGCATCCGTCGCGTCATCTATGCATCCCGGCCTGAATCCGTCGCCGAGCGAAAGCGTTATCTCATACTTCCTCGCCAGCTCCAGAAGGTAGTCGAAGTTCTCGTACAACGGGTTCTCCTCATCGTTGTGGAGTATCCATGCGGTGAGGAAGGAACCTCCTCTGGATACAACGTCCATCTTCCTGCCGGAGCCTTTGAGCCAGCCGACGCTTTCCTTCGTTATCCCGCAGTGGACGGTCATGAAGTCCACGCCGTCCTTCGCATGCGTCTCGATCCCGTTGAACATGTCATCCTCCGTCATGTCCACGACGGCGTTCCTCCTTGCCGCGGTGAGCCCGATCTGATATATCGGAACGGTCCCGACGATCACGTTGCATTTGGAGATGATCGTCCGTCTGATGCTGTCGATATCCCCGCCGGTGCTCAGGTCCATTATCGCGTCCGCACCGTACTTCAAAGCAACGGACAGTTTCTCCAGTTCGTCGTCAAGGGACATCATGTCCCTGGATGTACCTATGTTGACGTTCACCTTGACACCCATCCCCTCGCCTATCGCGCACGGCAGAGGGTCGTGGATGGGGTTGCAGGGTATGACGATACGTCCGGATGCGACGCCGTTCCTGACGAACTCCTCGCTGACGCCTTCCTTCTTCGCCACCTCTCTGATAAGCGGCGTGACGCCCTTCCGGGCCTGGTCCATGATACTGTTCATCCGGTGTCCTAATGGGCGATGTATATTTTAGCGTTGCTTGACCGCACGCCGTATTCGCCTTGCATGCGCATACGCGCGCGAATGCGCACGTACGAAGTATTATAATCCATGACGTCGATGCCCTGCGTACTACAGCCAGTCAATACTGAAGGGCATGGGATGGGAACATATGAGCGAAGACAGTGGACAGAATAGTTATGACGCGAAAGGGATAGTGGTCCTCGAGGGCCTTGAGGCGGTAAGGAAACGTCCCGGAATGTATATCGGGAGCACGGACTCCCGCGGACTTCACCATCTTGTATATGAGGTGGTGGACAACAGTGTGGACGAGGCGATGGCCGGTTATGCCACGCTTATATCCGTTTACATAAACAATGACGGGTCGGTCACGATATCGGATGACGGACGCGGGATACCGACCGGGATGCACGAGAAAGGCAAATCGGCATTGGAACTTGTCATGACGCAGCTGCATGCGGGCGGAAAGTTCGATCACAACAGCTACAAGGTGTCCGGCGGTCTCCATGGCGTAGGTGTCTCCGTGGTGAACGCACTGTCATCGAAGCTGATCGTCACGGTGGACAGGGAAGGCAAGCAGTTCAGGCAGACATATTCGTACGGCATACCCGACGGCCCCGTTGAGACGATAGGTACGTCCGACAGGACCGGAACGACCGTCACATTCTATCCGGACAACGGCATATTCGAGACGACCGAGTTCGAATACGATGTTCTGCAGAACAGGTTCAGGAACCAGGCGTTCCTGAACAAGGACGTGGCGATATATTTCGAGGACACGAAGGCCGGAAGGTCGGAGAAGTTCCACTTCGAGGGCGGTGTATCAGAATTCGTATCGTTCCTGAACAAGAACAAGACCCCGATCCATCCCATTCCGATATACATACACGGAGAGGCCTCCGGCATAGATGTGGAGATCGCATTACAGTACACGGACGGCTACAACGAGACGATAAACTCGTTCGTCAACACCATAAGCACACCGGACGGCGGGACACACATGGCCGGTTTCAGGACCGCCCTGACGAGGACGATAAACGATTATGCGAAGACCAACGGGTTCCTGAAGGACGGGGATCCCTTGTCAGGGGAGGATGTCAGGGAAGGGCTCACAGCGATACTCAGTGTGAAAGTGCCGGAACCGCAGTTCGAAGGGCAGACGAAATCGAAGCTCGGGAACAGCGAGGCACAGGGGGCGGTGTCATCCGTGATGGGTGAGAAGCTGTCGGAGTTCCTGATAGAGAACCCCAAGATCGCGGAGATGATAGTCAAGAAATCGATATTCGCCGCGCAGGTAAGGGAGGCGGCAAGGAAGGCGAAGGAGCTGACCAGGAGGAAGAACGTCCTCGAAGGTACCAGCCTGCCCGGAAAACTTGCCGACTGTACGGAGAAGGACCCCGCCAAGTCGGAACTGTACATAGTGGAGGGAGAGTCCGCCGGAGGGAGCGCCAAACAGGGCAGGGACAGGATGTTCCAGGCGATACTCCCGCTGAGAGGGAAGATCCTGAACGTGGAGAAGGCGAGACCCGACAAGATACTTCAGAGCGAGGAGATCAAGAACCTGGTGATAGCGATAGGAGGGAGCATAGGCAACGACTTCGACCTGGCCAAGGTGAGGTATCACAACATCGTGATCATGACGGATGCGGATGTGGACGGGGCGCACATAAGCACGCTCCTCCTGACGCTGTTCTTCAGGCAGATGAAGCCGCTGATAGAAGCTGGTTACGTGTACCTGGCGATGCCCCCGCTGTACCGCATCTCCAAGGGTAAGAAGGAGAAATACGTCTACAACGACGTGGAATTGGCGAAGGCGTTGGAGGAACTTGGTCAGGGATCCAACGTTACCAGATACAAAGGTCTCGGAGAGATGGACCCGAAACAGCTGTGGGAGACGACCATGGATCCGGAGACGAGAGTGATGAAACAGGTGATGATAGAGGATGCGATGCTTGCTGACGAACTGTTCACCATGCTGATGGGCGACGCGGTGGAACCGCGGAGGGACTTCATCATAGAGCATGCGCATGAAGTGATCAATCTGGATGTGTGATACCATGGACGAGAACATTGACAGACCGGTACCGAAAGTGGTTTCGCAGAGCATAGAGAAGGAGATGCAGAGGTCGTACATCGATTACGCGATGTCCGTCATCGTCGGAAGGGCGCTGCCGGACGTGCGCGATGGTCTGAAGCCAGTGCACAGGAAGATACTGTTCGCGATGCACGACATGGGACTGACGTACAACCGCGGCCATAAGAAGTCGGCAAGGGTGGTGGGAGAGGTGTTGGGTAAGTACCACCCGCACGGTGATTCGGCGGCATACGAATCCATGGTGAGGATGGCGCAGCCGTTCTCCCTCAGATATCCGCTGGTGGACGGTCAGGGTAACTTCGGGTCGGTGGACGGTGACTCGGCAGCGGCGATGCGTTACACGGAGGCAAAGCTCTCGAAGATATCGAGCGATCTCCTCGCCGATCTGGACAAGGACACCGTCGACTTCGTGGACAACTTCGACGGTTCGTTGAAGGAACCGTCGGTGCTTCCGTCCAAGTTCCCGAATCTGCTGGTCAACGGTTCCGACGGCATAGCCGTGGGGATGGCGACGAAGATGCCCCCTCACAACCTGTCGGAGGTAGTGGATGCGCTGGTGTACACCATAGACAACCCGGATGCGGAGCTCAGCGAGCTCATGGAATTCGTGAAAGGCCCGGACTTCCCGACCGGAGGGACGATATACGGTCTCTCGGGGATAATGTCCGCATACATGACCGGCCGCGGGAAGGTGAAGATAAGGGCGAACACGCACATCGAGCAGTCATCATCCGGAAAGTCCAAGATAATCGTGGATGAGATCCCATATCAAGTGAACAAGGCGCTGCTGATCGAGGAGATCGCGGAACGCGTGAAGAACAAGGACCTCGAGGGGATAACGGATCTGCGCGACGAGTCCGACCGAAACGGAATGAGGATAGTCATCGAACTGCACAGGGACGCGATAGAGAACGTGGTCCTTGAGAACCTCTTCAAACAGACGAGGATGGA
>Ga0123356_10000997_pt1 | contig 31414 bp, 27 predicted proteins | sample TergutEmb28metaG_2_FD_92546 | JGI IMG/M metagenome (GOLD analysis project Ga0123356, IMG submission 92546) | Embiratermes neotenicus P3 segment gut microbial communities from Petit-Saut dam, French Guiana - Emb289 P3 | ecosystem: Host-associated > Arthropoda: Insects > Digestive system > Gut ...
CCGCGTTCCAGGCGGCGGACCTCCCCGAGCCCGACTGCCCGCCGATCCGCGTGACCGTGCTCGGAGAGAACTTCGTCGCCTTCCGCGACTCCTCGGGTCGGCTCGGCTTCCTCGACGAGCTGTGCTGTCACCGCGGCGCCTCTCTCGTGCTCGGCCGGGTCGAGGAGGGCGGCCTCCGCTGTCTGTACCACGGATGGAAGTACGCAGCGGACGGAACCATCCTGGAGACTCCCAATCTCGCATCACCGACCTTCCGCCAGCGGGTCAGGCATGGCGCCTACCCCGTCCGCGAGGCCGGCGGACTGGGATGGGTTTACCTGGGCCAGCCGGGTACCGAGCCGCCCTTCCCGGCCTTCTCCTGGACGGCTGCGCCCCCCGCCGAGCTCGCTGTCAGCGAGATGATCATGGACTGCAACTGGATGCAGGTTCAGGAAGGCTCGATCGACTCCTCCCACGTGGCGATCCTGCACCTCGACACCCTTGCCACGATGGGCGCGGGGCCGCGCAGCGTCGGCTCCTTCGGCTTCCCCGGCGAGCCGTGGGACCTGGACATGCCGACACCCGGCGCCGGGCGCGCCCCGGCCGCCGTGTGGCCGAGCGACGACAATGCACCGCGGATCGAGGTCGAGAACACGCCGTTCGGCTTCCACTACGCGGCCGTCAGGGACGTGACCGGCGATCCCGGCAAGAAGTTCGTCCGCGTCACCGCCTTCGCCATGCCGTATACCGCGTTCATCGGCGGGGTCTCCGACGGCGCGGTGATCGTCGTGCCGCGCGATGACTACACGTGCTCGTCGATCGGCGTGTTCAGGGTGCCGCACGGGGCCGGCGGGCGGGCGGTGTCCCGGCGGGCGCCCTGGGCTGACCCGGCGGTCTGGGGGCCGGAGCCGGAAAACCGGCGGATCCGGCTGCCAGCGCAGGACCGCGAGGCGATGGCGGCGGGGAGGAGCTTCGCCGGGTTCCGCGGGGGGAACAGGATCCAGGACGCCGCGGTCCAGATGTCGGAGGGCAGGCTGTACGACCGGGCGAAGGAGCACCTGGTCCCCGCCGACCTCGCCATAATCAGGATGCGGCGGCTCTTCGCCGACTCCGTCAGGCAGGTGGAGGCGGGCGGCGACCCGGTCGGCCTCGGCGAGGGCTGCGATTTCTCGCGGATCGGTGCCGCCTCGCAGATCATCGACGCCGGCCAGCCGTGGCAGGATCTGGTCCCGGCGAACCAGGGCGTCCGGGAGCCGGCGATCCCGGCGTGAGGGTCTGGATCGAGATCGACCAGTGCACCGGCGCCGGGCTCTGCGAGATGCTTGAGCAGCGAGTATTCGTTCTCTCTGAAGAGGACGGCCTTAGCCGCGTCCGGCAGGATGGCCTTGTCCTGCCGCCCGGCCCGGACAGCAAGGCATCAGTGCCTGACGAGTATGCCGACCGTGTCCGCGAGGCCAGCCGCGCCTGCCCGGGCAACTGCATCCGGTTCGAGATCGAGCCGACCCGACAGTAGTGCAAATCCCTGCCGCCCCGTAGCCGTGTTGGTCGTGCAGATCGCGCCCGACTGGCGACGGCCCGCCGGATGACCGGCGGGCCGTCGTGTAGCGATGCTATTCAGTTGTTGTTCGGAGACTCGTCAGTAGGTGTCCGAGCTCGGGATGTAGGCGCCGGGCACCTGGGACGGGGTGTAGATCTTCGAGTCACCCGGGTAGGGCACCTTCCAGTCGTGGGCCTGGTACCACGTGTACCGGTTCATCTGCTCCGGGTCGGCGTAGTCGGGGACCGCGCCGTTGCCCATGGTGTGCTGGCTGGCGAGCCAGGTCTGCCAGAGGGCGGCGGTGGCCTTTTCGTTCGCGGGCACCGCGATCTTCGCGGCCTCCGCCTTGTCCAGTGCCGTGGCCGCTGCGCCGGTGAGGCCCAGGGTGTCCAGGCCGCAGGCCGGTGCGGTGGCGATGCCCTCGGTAAGCGGGATCTGGTTCGGCACCGCGTTGAACGGCGTGTAGTTGGGCTTGCTGGTGAAGGCGTCGTACATCGGCGTGGCAGCAGCGACCTTCTCGTTCAGCGGCTGGGCACCGAGGATCTGCTCGATGGTCCGGACGATCGAGATCTGCGAGTAGTAGGTGCTGATCACCTTGCCGTGCTGGGCCCAGGGGCTGATGACCTGAATCGGGGCGCGGTGGCCGTCGACGTGATCGGCGCCATCCTGGCTGTCGTCCTCGGCGACGAAGATGGCGGTGGAGGCCCAGTACTTGCTGTGCGAGATCGTGTCGACGATTTCGCCCAGGGCGAGATCATTGTCGGCGACCCCTGCTTCCGAGTCCGCCGGCCCGCCGGTGTGGTCGCTGGAGAGCCAGATCATGTTGAAGTTGGCGGGACCGTTTTGCTCGAAGTCCTGCTTCCAGATCTCGTACCGGTAGATGTCCGGGATCGAGAGGTCGAAGGGTGGTGACAGCGGGTCGGCAATCGCGTTGAGCGACGGGATCGCCGAGCCGTAGTCGCCCTTCAGGCCGGGGGCGGTCAGCTGAGCTGGGTCGCCACCGTTCATGACGCTCTTGCTCGCGCAGTAGTACTGCTGCCACGTACCGGACGGCTTGCCTTCCTGGTACTCGAACTCGCCGTAGTTCCTGGCCGTCGCTCCGGCAGACTCGACGGCGGTCCAGATGAAGCCCGAGCGCTGGTGGCCGAGCACGTCCTCCTCGGTGTCATAGGTCCGCTGGTACTCACCCGCGTCCGACTCGGAGTACTCGGGGTTGTCGCCCTGCATCATCCAGTTGTGACCCTCGGACGAGTTCGTGCCGACGTCGTACACGTTGTCGTAGTCACCGAACTGCAAGGCCAGCGCGTGCTGATTCGGCGTGGCCTTCTCCCCGAACTGCGTGAGCGACGGGTCGCCGTTGCCCTCACCCAGGTCGCCGAGCACCTGGTCGTAGGTCCGGTTCTCCTTAATGATCAGGAAGACGTGCTTGATCACGGACGGGTCGCCGATGCGCTTCGGGACGGGGACTGCTGCCTGCTTGGGGCCGGTCGCCTCCTGGACGTCGTTCTTGCCCCAGCCGTTCTGCGCGAAGACTATGCCGGTGTACTTGTTGGCGATGTCCAGGTCGCTCGGAAGGGTGAAGCGCGTCAGCGATGCCGTGGTGCTGTGCGTGTCGTGGCCGGTCACGGGGACGGTTCCCTGTCCCTTGTCGGTCGTGATTCCGGGGCCGCGTGCGTCGATGCCGCGAGTGTTGGTGACGACGATCTGGTCACCGACGGTCGCCACGTCCGCCGGGTAGTAGTCCGTCGGCAGCAGGCCGATGTAGCTCACCGGATCCTCCGGCGTGCCGTCGTACTGGTAGACCGCGACGGCGTTCGCCCGCCCCAGCGTGACGAGCAGGTGGCCGTCCTTGGTCAGGGCGATGCCGTCGGGCTGATAGCCCACCGCGGATTCCGGCCACGGCCTGGTATCGATCGTCTGCACGACCTTGTCGATCTTCGTGTCGATGACCGAGACAGTGTCACTGTTCGTGTTGGCCACGAACAACGCGTTGCCGCTGACATGCATCGCGGTCGGATGCAGGCCGACAGCGATCGATCCGACCGCCGCGGACGGGTCCGCGGTGTCGATGACGCTGACCGCTCCGGTCGTCGACGTGCCGAGGTACCCGTTGGCGGGCACCGCGGTGCCATAGGAGTCCATGGTCGTGTCGCCGGGCTGGGCCTGGCGGCCGCCCTCGTCGCTCACGTAGAGCTTGCTTCCCACGAAGGCGAGCTCACGAGGTGCGATGCCGACGTTCCACGTGTGCTCGACCGCGCCGGTGCTGGGGTCTAGTGCCACGACGCTGTTCTGCCCGTTGAGCGCGGCGTACAGCGTGGACCCGTCGGGCGAGTACGTCATCTGGCCCACGAGCGCGGAGTTGGGTGTCGGAGTCCGGGCGTTACCAGACAGGTGGCTGCCCACCGTCGGGAGCGAGAAGCGCGTCGGCGCGCCCAGGGTGCCGTCGGGGTTGACCGGGAACCGGGTCACGGCGTCTTGCTCGGGAAGCCAGAGAAACTTGCCATCGGGCGAGTAGGTCGGGCCTTCCTGTCCGACAGTGCCATCGGACAGGGTTTGGTTGACCCCGGATGCGGAGCCGACCGTCCAGATGAGCTTGTAGCTCGACAGGTCGAAGATCTGGAGGACTACCGGCTTGTCGGCGCTGGTCGCCGCGAGGAATCGGCCGTCCGGGCTGACCGTCGAGCCCATGAACTTGCCGAACTCGGTGAGAAGGCGATCACCGATCGGGTTGATGATCTGGTCGTCGGAGACCTGGATCCCGTTGGGGTACTGCGTGCCGACCTGGTTGTCGCCGAACACCAGCGTCGTGCCTAAGGCCATTCCCCCGCCGATGCCGAGGAAGACCGCTGCGCCGGCCACGCCGGCGATCACCAGGCGTGCCCTGCGCCGCCCCAGGCGGCCAGAGAGCCTGGCATAGGCCCCCGGCCCGCGTGGGCGTCGTTGGCGTGTGACTTGCATCAGTTATCCCTTCATGGCGAGCAGGTCGACGGTCCCGTCGAACTGCCAGAGCGGGTTGGACGCGTCCCCGGCCGGGGTCCGCACGAGGAAGTAGCCGTTAACTTCCACCGGTCCGTCACCATCGGCGATGTACCGGCCGTCCGGGGTGACCGCGAGCTGGTAGATCGCCTGCCCAACAGCGTTGTTGACGCCGGGGAAGTGCCAGGTGACCGTGCAGCGCCAGCCGTTGCCCGGGCCGCTGGGGGCCTCCAGCCCGCCGCCGTTGTCGCAGGAGGTGCTGGCCCGGAGCTGGGCTTCGGTGACGCTGGGCCGGTGCAGTTCCTGAGCCTGGATGCGGTACAGGTGAGCGAACGCCGTCGACACCGATTGCTGCAGCTTGCCCTGCGTAATCCCGGAGCCTGTCGTCGCAGGCACCGACACCGCGAGCACGCCGATCGTGATGGCGTACACCACGGCGAACGGCAGGACGCCCACGGTGAGCGTCCGGCGGACGATGCCGTCGTTGGTGGCATTGGTGAAGTCGCGCCGCAGGAACAGCCAGTACGCCAGGCCGGTCGCGACGACGGCCCATACCAGGCTGACCGCTATGGATACCAGCAGCGGGCTGAGCTGCACCGGGCTGGTGAACAGTCCCCGCCACGCTATGAAGCTGTAGCTGGGCAGTGCGACCCGGACCGCGACAGGCAGCGGCAGGATCTGGGCGCCGTCCATGGCCAGCCCGGCCAGCGCGGGGAGCAGCAGCCCCATCGGCGAGCGCCCGAGCGTCACCGAGCCGAGGAGGCCGATCCCCGCCAGCGCCAGCGTCGGGGCCAGCGCGCACAGCCAGGCAAGCGCTACTTTCGCGGCCGCGTCGCCCGGGGCCAGCACGTGCCCGTCGAGGCCGATCAGCGGCCGGTTGCCCACGACAAGGACCCCGGCCCCGCTGGAGACGGCCAGCCCGGCGAACATCACCACGATGACGGTCAGGCTGGCCAGCGCCTTGGCCGCGAAGATCCGGCGCGGAGAGCGGATGGCCACCAGCAGGTGGCGCCACGTGCCGAGCCGGTCCTCCGCCGCGAACACGTCGCCGGCCACCAGCGACGTGAGCAGTGGCAGCGCATACGTGCCGACGAATCCGAGCACGACCAGCGACCCGGCCCAGCCGGTGGCGTGCATCCACCGGCCGAACACGGTGTCGGCGGGCAGTGAGCTCTGCTTGCTCTCCTCGGCCACCAGCACCGCCGGCACGACCCAGGCGGCCAGGATCAGCACCCGCAGCCGCCACTGGGACAGGAGCTTGACCAGCTCGAAGCGGTAGCCGCGCAGGACCGGGATGCTCCGGTCGGCAGCGGCCGGAGCCGCGGTCGCGGCGGTCATCGCTGGTCCTCCGGCTGGTCAGTCAGGGCGAGGAACGCCGCCTCGAGCGGCGAGATAACCGGAGCGAGCTCGCGCAGCGCAATGCCCGACTGCACGAGCCGCACGACAAGTTCGTCCAGGTCCGCAACCGTCGCGCGCACGACGAGTCCGTCACCGCTAGCACGCTGCCCGTCGGCTGGTCCGTCGAGCAGGTTCACCCCGGACGTGGCAAGGGCCGCCTCGCGCGCTGCGCCCGGATCGCTGGTGACCAGGCGGTAGGCGATGTCGCCGCTCTCTGCTCTCAGCTTGTCGACCGGGCCGGAGAAGGCGATCCGGCCGTGGTTGATGATGGTGACTTCCGAGCACAGCGACTCGACGTCCTCCATGCGATGGCTGGACAGCACCACGGCGGTTCCTTCGCCGGCCAGCCGGGTCAGGACCCGGTGCACATGGTTCTTGCCGGCCGGGTCGAGGCCGTTGACCGGCTCGTCCAGCACCAGCAGTCGCGGCATGGTCAGCAGCGCGGCGGCCAGTCCCAGCCGCTGGCGCATGCCGAGGGAGAAGCCCCGGACCCGGTCATCAGCGACGTCGGTGAGGCCTACTTCGCTGAGTACGTCGTCGATACCCGCGGTGCGGGCGTCTCCGCCGCGCAGGGTGGCAAGCGCGGCGAGGTTGCGTCTGGCGGTCAGGGACGGGTACAAGCCAGGGCCGTCCACAAACCCGGAGACCCCGTCCGGTGTGGCGAGCGCGCGCCTGACCGGGGTACCTAAGACCTCCAGGTTCCCGCTGTCGGCGGTAGCCAGGCCCAGCAGTATGCCGAGGAGCGTGGTCTTCCCAGCGCCGTTAGGGCCAACGACGCCGTGGATCCGGCCGGCCGCCACGTCCAGGTCGACGCCGTCGAGCGCGATGACCTCACCGAAGCACTTGGTGATGCCGCGCGCGCGGACGGCCAGGGGGGAGTCCATAGATTCCTGCATCTCCGTCCTTTTCCGCGGGCTCTCTCGAACCGCGTCCGGCAAATAGTCCCGGCGTGTGCCAGGGGAGGGACGTAACGGAGGCACGATCTAGGAACGTAGAACCCAGAACTCGCAGGCGGCCGAAATGCAAATGAACATCGCCTGAACCCAGGCGCACTAATGTCAATAGGCAGAACCGCCGGCCGCGTCGATTTGCATCGCCGCAGCATCGGCAGCCCACTCCGCAGTGTCGCCTGCCCGCCGCCTGTCACATCGGACATAGCACACGCAACCGGGCGGCCACGGGCGGGTCAGGCCGAGGACTCACGCTGTGACACCTCCAGGCCGGTACCGCGAGCCGCTCAGCTGATCCCGAGTTAATGCGGGTCGCACGCTTGCTGAGACAACTCTGCGATGGGTGGCGCTCCCGTATTAAGGCGGCACGTGAAATTCTCACCAGGAATGCTGTCAGAATGGCTCTGAGAAATGGACGCGTCGGCCCGGCTACGGTAACCAATATAGAAAGGCGCGTTGCCTATATTGGCGGGAGCGTAAATGACCGCCAGGCGGCGGCGGGGGAGACGATAGACTCCTCGTCCTCGCGCCTGCGAGCGCAGCCTTGCTGGTCAGGCACCTGAGCGGTGCCGATCGCCCCGCTCTGGTGTCTCGCGGGCCGTTGCGCATGCATTTCTGTCGGGGCCGGCTGGCTCGAGACGGCTGAAGAGAGTGAGCGAATTGTCTTCGCACTTTCTGTGGCCTAGCTTGACACTTCCTGTGGCTTACCTTGAGGCTGCAAAGTCCAGGGCGTATGTGACCCAGTGCCTGAGGGTCGACTCGGTGACCACCGGAATTGAATCCGAGCAGGACCGCGCCAAGCGGCGGTACCAGCGGATGCTGTTCGATGGCATTGCCGATCGATGGCATTGCCGAGCCCTATGACGCGGCCCGCCCGGTTACCGGGCGCAGGTCGCGGATTTCGCCGTCGTGACCGCCGGACTCGGCCAGGGCGATGCCGCGCTGGAAGTCGGCTGCGAAACTGGCCAGCTCACGGATCGCCTGGCTGGCTGCGGGTTCCGCCTGATCGCGATCGACATCGGCCCGTCCATGATCGCGGCCGCCAGGCGGCGCACGGGAATGCGGACATTTCATTCCAGGTCACCTCGTTCGCGAACCTGACCGCCGCTGATGCCCAGAGCGAAGGCGGCGGCGCGTGGCGACGCCGCCCGTCCGATCCCGAGGTCGTCAGCGCAACCGGGCTGTTCGGGCCTCCCGTCTGTTGGTCGGACAGCCCGCCGGCCGTGCTGCGCGGGCGCGACATGTTCGCGCTCGAAAGCACCAGGGGAACCTTCCTGAGCCGGCCCCAGGACACCCAGCGCAGATTCACAGCGGACCTTCGCCGCTTGCTTGACTCGCAGCCTGCTGTGCGCCTGACCAGGAACACGTCAGTGACGATGGCACGAGTCCGCGGTATCACCTGAAGGAGAGCAGTGCCGCCTGCTCCGTCCGGACCGGGCTCAGGATCGCCGCTTGATCCGGTCAGCGAGCAGGCCGGCGACCCCGGCGATGCGGGTTGTCTGCCCGGCTGCGCTCGCCCTTTTCTGACCAGCCTCGGGCTGGAACCTCGGCCCCGGCTCGCCGGCTCTGGCGTCCTGCAGGCCGAGAGCTGCCCGCCGCGGACGATGCGCGTGTTCCGGCCCGGGCCGTTCGGCCGGGGCCGCTGCGGACCCGCGGCGGTGCGTCGGCTGGCCGCGGCCTGATCGCCGCGGGAGCGGGCGGCGGCACGGGGGTGCCGGTAGCGGCGATCTCGGTAACGACCGGGTGAGCGGCAGTCACGTCGTCGTGCCTGGCCGGCCGGACGCCCGCAGCGCTATGCAGGCGGTCCAGGTCCCGCACCTGGTCGCGCTGCGCGAGCGTGATGACCATGCCTGTCGCGCCAGCCCTGGCGGTCCGGCCGGAACGGTGGAGGTAGTCCTTGTGATCGCGGGGCGGGTCGAAATGGACCACGAGCTCGATGCCGTCGACGTGGATTCCGCGCGCTGCGACGTCGGTCGCGACCAGAACCCGCGGATGGCCGGCAGCGAACGCGTCGAGCGCGCGCTGGCGCTGACTCTGGCTCCGGTCTCCGTGGATCGCCGCCGCTGCGATGCCGGACCGTTCCAGCTGCTTTGCAAGCCGGTCTGCTCCGTGCTTCGTGCGGACGAAGAACAGCGTCCGGGACGGTCGCCCGGCCAGCTCCGCGGCCACAGCGACCTTGTCAGCCGCATCGAGTACCAGGGTGGCGTGCTCGGCCGCTCCGCCAGCTACGGCCTGCGGCTCGACCGCGTGCAGGGCGGGATCAGAAAGGTAGGTGTGCACCAGCCGGCCAACAGCCTGGTCGAGGGTCGCGGAGAAGAGCAGACGCTGGCCGCTGGGCGGGGTGAGATCGAGAATGCGGGTGACGGACGGCAGGAAACCAAGGTCGGCCATGTGATCAGCCTCGTCGAGCACGGTCACGTCGACGTCGGCCAGCGAGCAGGCGTGCCGGTCGAGCAGGTCGATCAGCCGTCCGGGAGTTGCGACCACCACGTCGGCGCCCCGGCGCAGCCGGTCAATCTGGCGACCGATAGAAACCCCGCCGTACACGGTAGTGACCAGCAGGCCCAGGCAGCGCCCGATCGGCTTGAGTGTGTCAGCGACCTGTTCGGCAAGCTCGCGGGTCGGGACCAGCACCAGTCCGCGAGGCGCTGTCGCCCGCGGCTCGCCTGCTATCGCCGCGACGCGGCTGAGCATCGGGAGGCCGAAGGCAAGAGTCTTGCCCGACCCGGTCTCCGCACGGCCGAGCACGTCATGCCCGGCCAGAGCGTCCGGTAGCGCACGGGCCTGGATCGCAAATGGCGCGGTGATTCCGCGCGCAGCCAGGGCCGCGACGATCCTCGGATCGAGGCCCAGCGCTGCGAAGTCCGTGGCTGCCGGCTCCGGACGTGCGGCTGCGGCAGCGAGTGCGAGGTCGAGATCCGAGCGCGACTCGGCTGGCCTGTCCCGGCGGGGGCTGTTGGCATGAGCACGGCGGTAGTGTGCAGGCGCGCTGCGGCGCCTGCGGGGGTTAGACATATAGCTGCTAGCTCCATCGCTGTAGCTGAGGCCGCGACGTGACAGCCGGTCAACGGCAGCGACGCAGCCAACAGGCGCGCCGAGCGGCGGACAGCTCACAAGCGACCGCACAGGCAATCTGCCTGCGGGACGGCGCACGAAAAGCGCCTTCCCATCCGTAACGCCTACCAGCTGCCGTCATATTCCGGGTTGTCCCCTCGACGGCTTTGCGGACGCTGAGGCGGCGGCTGGTGGGCCCAACTCGGCCGGGTCTACGATCTTTGGATCGCAGTAGCCTCCAGACCGTCGCGGTGCACCCATCGGGAGAATCCGCGCGAGTCACGGGCCTGGCTGGTGATCTGTTCGCGCCCGAGGGGAATCGCGATGACGCTCTACATGTACCAGGCCTCCTACACAGCCAAGTCGATGGCGGATCAGCTTAAGGAGCCGGAAGACCCGGTGGAGGTGATCCGGTCGGCACTGGAGGACGTGGGGGCAACGATCGTGGTGGCGGGATTTCCGTTTGGCGAGTATGACGTCGTCGTCGTATATGAGGCCCCTGACGATATGACCGCAGCCAGCGTCGCGATGGCAGTTGCCGCAGGGGGCGAAGTCAGATCCGGCAAGACAACGCGTCTTCTCAGCGGGCAGGAGTGGCTTGAGTCTCTGCGGAAGCGCAGGACCGTCACCAGGCAGAAAGCGCACCAAGGGCCTGATAGCGCATCCTGAGTTCCGGATCGCATTAGGCTGCTGCAGCTACTAGCTCGGCCGACCAGCGGGCGTCACTGAGGTTGTGATGCGGGCCTGTCCAGCGGGGTTGGCGGGCCTGGCCGGTCTTGCAGGTCGGCCAGGACGAGGACCAGCCGTGTCCATGTTCCCTCTGCACCGGACTCGGCGAGCTGGCCGGCAATCTGGGTGATGTGGCCCCGCAGTTCGGCCAGCGCCTCGTCGGTGAGTCGCAGCGCCGACCGGGTCACGTCGACCTCCCGGCGGCGTCCCGCCTGCCTGGCTTGATATGCCGCCGTGATGTCCATTGCCGTGGCGTCCAGCACGGATCCGAGGAATGCGGCAGCCTCCTGCGGGCTGGCGTCGTCGCCGGGCGGTTCGGTCTCCGCCGGGGCGTACACCCGTTCGGCCTTGCCCCTGGCCAGCCGCCGGTACTCGGTGACCTGGATCAGCCCCGCCTGCTCGAGCTGGCCGAGGTGGTAGTACAGGCGGTCGGCAGGCAGGCCGACGCAGTCTCCGAGCTCCCGCGCCGACCGCGGCCCTTCCATGAGCCACTCCACCAGCCTGATCCGCAGCGGGTCGGCGAGCGCCTTATGGACGCCGTGCCAGGCCTTCGCCGCGGGCGGGCGGGCCGGGCCCGGACCAGTGTCGGTGCTCACGTGTGGGCAGCGGCGGCGACCGCGGCGACGATGATCAGGATCCACACCCAGTTCGGAATCCCGGCCCACTGGCGGCGCGACAGCCACCCGGCTCGAACGCCGCGGCGCGACAGCAGCCAGTAGCAGATTCCTGCGGGCAGGCACACGCACAGCAGCAGGATCAGCAGCCATGGCTCCAGCGTCATGGTCGGCCCCGCAGCTGGCACATTTGCGCCGGGCAGGTCCGCCGTGAGAGCGCTCAGCTGATCCCTGGTACGCGCCGCCAGGGCGGCACCCACCCGTTCCTCGAGTTCGGTCTGAGTGAGCCTGCCGTCGGCGAAGCAGCGCTGTAGCAGCGCCACTACCTTGTCCCGTTCTCCGTCGGAGGCGCGGATGGCCTGGCCGGCCTGCGGTGTGATTTCGTCCCTCACGGGGTCTCCGTCATGCAATGTCGGGTTCTGGGTGTCAAGCGCCCTAGATGGAGTGGCGCCGGGCCAGTTCACCGGGGCTGGGCCAGCCGGGGGAGCGGCTGAGGCAGCACAGCCATGCCGCATTTCGACTTTATGCTGGAGTTTTTTGCTCTCATTGAAAAGTATTACAGTACAGACGCGCGGTCAATAGTGGCCCGGGCAGCGCGGTCACGGGTTTCTGGGCTCGTGACGGCGGCGCGGTGCGCCCGCTGGCGCCAGCCTGCAGCAGTCGGTCCGTGGCAGCCTCGGGAGGAGCGGACACCGTGCGTGGCTAGTCAGAGGCTGCGATTCCGACTGCCTCGGCTGGCGGGCCGCTGGCAGGTGCCTGCCCGCTGAACACCCGACGTAGCTCTTCGAGGCTGGCGGCGATAGCGTCCTTTTGCCGGGTTAGCTCATCGACTTCGCGCTGGGCCTCGGCCCGGTGCCGGTCAAGCTCGGTCCTGGTGTCGGCCATAAGCTGGTCGGCCTGCGTCTTGACCTGGGCGGCCTGGGCCTTGGCCTCGGCGACAACCTGGTCGGCGCTCCTGTGGGCGTCGGACACCAGCTGCTTAGACTGCTGCTCGGCGTCCCGCCGCGACCGGTCGGCCTGCTTGCTGGCTTCGGCAGCCCGCTGCTCAGCAGTGGCCGCCCGCCGCTCGGCCTCGGTGACCAGCTTTTGCGTCGCCGCCTGAGCTGCCGAAAGCCGCTCCGCCTCCTGCCGCTCCGCCTCCTCCTGACGGGAGGCGAGAGCGACCTCCAGCTCGGCTTCCGCCTGCCCCCGCCGCGCCGCGCTCTCCTCCCAGATCCGGCTCGCCTGCCGCTTCGAGGTCGTCACAATCTCGTCGCCCTCGCGCCTCGCGGCGGCCTTCAGCTGTGCCGCCTCTCGCTGCGTGGCCGCGCGCAGCGCGGCGATCTCCCGCTCCGCCGCCGCCCGCTTCTCCGCCATCTCCTGGTCAGCCACCGCCCGCAGCCTCGCGGCCTCTCGCTCGGCTGTCGACGTCAGCTTGCCGGCCTGCCGGAGCGCAGACCTCAGCTCGCCCGCCTCCTGCCGCGCCGACGTCCGGATCGCGTCCGCTTCCTGCTCCGCCGACGCGCGCAGGTCGTCGGTCTCGCGCCTGGTGGCCACCCGAAGTTTCGCGGCCTCGTCCTCCGCGGCGGCCAGCAACTTGGCGGCATCGGCTCTCGCAGCCGCAAGCAGCTCGTCCGCCGCCGCGCGAGATTCCCGGACGATCTTTGCCACCTGCTCTTCGGCGAGGCGCAGCAGCTGCTCGATCTGGGAACCTGGCTGGGCATGACCCGGGCCCTCCCGCTCCCGCAGCAGGCGGGCCGGGGGTTCCGCCTGCCTGACATGCTCATCGACCTGGTGCCGGCCATAGCCCGGGACCTCCGCGTTGCGCGGCCGCGGGGATGCCTGCCCGGAGACATGACCGGCCTGGGCAACTATCCCGGGATCCATATGCTCAGCCCCTCAATCACCCGGCGAGTCAGGCAGAACCTCGCTAATGCCCCAGTATGCCGCCAGGCAGCTGGCCTGCCCGGCCGAACCGGAGAGTTCAGGCAAGCCCGTCGCCGATCATCGTTCAGCGCCCGGTCCGACCGTCAATCTGTTCGCGGATGATGTCGGCATGGCCCGCGTGGCGTGCGGTTTCCTCGATGACAGCAAGAAGTGCTGCGCGGAGATTGGGTGACTTCCCCTGTGGCTTCGCCATGGGGGAGTCCGCGTCGCCGACCCGGGCGATGATCTCGTTGCTGTTCTCGCATGCCGTGCGGTACGCAGACCGCAACATCTGCACGGATACGGACACGTCGACCTGCATGGACCGGCTGCCCCTGGACTTACGCCCGCCCGGCGACATTCTCCTCGAACCATTTCGACTCCACGAACGCGAGATGCTGCAGAAGCCCGGCCAGATTGGTACTGGAATCTACGGTGCTCCGCCGAGCATCCGCATCGCTGAGACCAGCGAGTTTCTTCAGGAATCCCGCACGCAAACCGTCGAGCACCGTGCCGAGTTGTTCGACTTCTCGCGTCATCTCGGCAGGATAACTGCGACACGGCGGTGTCTGCGGCCGGAAGACCTGGCGTGCCAGAACCCCATTCGGGGGCGGTTACTGGCCGGCTGTCCGCCGTGATTCCGTGGCCGTCACGGACGGTCTGTTCCGCGATGACCGCGAGCCGGACGGACCGGGCCACCATGGTCGGAGGGCAGGGAACGCTGGTAGCGCTCCGCGAGAGCGCGTACCGCGTCGGCGAGCTCCGGCGGTGAGTCCACCCGGAATTCCCAGCCGAGGAACCCGAGGTAGACCGCCATCGTCGCCAGGCTGTCCGACCCGGTGTCCAGCGTGCATGCCTCGGCGGAAACCGGGGTCACAGTCCCCACGTACGGCCCGATCCGCTCGCTGACCGCGGCAGCCGGGGCGAACACAGTCACGTGCGCCCGGTGCCGCCATGCGCCGGTCGCGACCCGCCGCGCCACCCACTCCGCGAGGTCAGGCGCGGGCAGTGGCCGCGGCGTGAACCGCCCGCCGCCGGGCGTGCGCAGCGTGATCCGGTCGACGCGGAAAGTCCTCCAGTCAGCGCGGCGCACGTCGAACGCGACCAGGTACCAGCGCCGTCCCCAGTTCACCAGCTGGTACGGCTCGGCCTCGCGCGAGCTGGTCGCGCCGTCGTGCGACAGGTAGGAGAACCGCAGCCGCTCCCCGACCCGGCAGGCGGCTGCGACCGCGGTGAGCACATCCGGGTTCACGGGCGGCGCGCCCGAAGCAAAAGGGACGGGCGTGATGATCGACCGCAGCCCGCCCACCCGGAACCGCAGCCTGGACGGCAGCACCTGCTCCAGCTTGGCGAGCGCCCGGAGGGAGGCTTCCTCGATCCCGGCAATGGCCCCGATGGCCGCGGTCCTGAGCCCGACGGCGACCGCGACGGCCTCGTCGTCATCGAGCAGCAGCGGCGGCATTGCCGCGCCCGCGCCAAGCCGGTACCCGCCAGCGGGCCCGCGCGTGCCCAGCACTGGATAACCCAGCTCTCGCAGTTTGCCCACATCGTTGCGAACGGTCCGCGCCGACACCCCGAGGCGCTCGCCGAGCTCCGCACTGGTCCATTCGCGCGGGGTCTGCAGCATCGACAGTAGTCGTAGCAGCCGCGCCGAACTCTCCAGCACGACTCTCACTCTGCCGCCTTATTAGGAAGAAAGTCTTCCTAATAGCTGCCTAGCGTGGTGGCACGCATCGAGGCACCAGGAGGAACACGATGGTCGACATGAAGCTTGAGCTGGTTATCATCCCCGTCTCGGACGTGGATCGCGCCAAGGCCTTCTACACGGGCAAGGTCGGATTCAACGCGGATCACGACCACACAGTCAGCGACGAGATCCGCTTCGTCCAGCTGACGCCGCCAGGTTCGGCTTGCTCGATCGCGTTCGGGAAGGGCATCGCCGAGGGAGAGCCAGGGAGCGTGCGCGGCCTGCAGATGGTCGTCTCGGACATCGAGGCCGCCCATGCCGGGCTGGTCGCGCGCGGCGCGGAGGTCAGCGACGTCCAGGACCTCGACTGGGGCCGGTTCATCTTCTTCACCGACCCCGATGGCAACAAGTGGGCGCTGCAGCAGCTGCCCCCGGGTGGCTGAGAGCTAGATGTGGCGCGGCTGCCGCATTACCCTCGCGGCCCGGCGACCGCTGGTTTACGCGAGCCGGTACTTGCCTGAAGCGAGGAGTCGGCGGACTTCAGCAGTCGTCTGCTCGGCGTCGAGGTTCCCTGTGTTGATCGCGTGGTGCTCAATCGTTCCGAGCTGCGCAAACGCGCGGTGGAGGCCGGTGATCGCGTCGACATCCCTGAGTTCGTTGCCCGTCCGGTCCTTGGCGCGCGCCAGCGTGGTCTCCAGATCGGGCCGGAGGACCAGGTAGGACAGTGTCAGCTGGTCTCTCTCGGCGAGCGCGCGAAACGGCGGCAGGAACCACGGCCCGACGATCCCGTCGACAACCACGTCATAGCCGCCGCGGGCGAATGTCGAGACGGTGCCGGCGACTGCCGCGACGACCACCTCATTCTGCCGCTGCGCTTCAGGCAGGAACGGGAGGACGAATCCGGTGCGGATCGAGCGGTAGAACAGGTCGGTCGTCAAGTGAACGGTCGGCACGCTCGCGCGGGCGGCGAGAAACTCAGCCACTGTCGTCTTGCCGGCGGCGGGCGGCCCGGTCAGGATGACCACTTCACCGTGCACGACTCCAGAAGGTAGTCGGCCGACCTCATGAGAAACAGTCTTGTCTTTGTGCCGGGGCTCAGCCGGCCACCGCCTGGCGCTCGGCGTCGCAGGCAGGGGCGTTAATCGGTTGCCTCGGTGGCCGCTCCGTGACAGCCTCGGGCGGACAGGGGACCGCGTCAGGCGGGCCTCGTTGATCGGCGCTCACTGAGCAGGAGGGAGGACGCACGTGACCTATTCCCGTTTCGTGCTGCCCGTCCAGCCCTCAATCGCTCAGGAGGCGAACGAGTGCCCACCAATGGCTATCCGCGCCGAGCCAACAGGCGCTTCGACGATGATCTGACGTTCATTAAGCGCGATCGGCACCGGGCGAGACTGCCTGCCGAGGATGCCGCCGATGCCACCGACGGCCTGCCTGAAGGCGACCGGTGGTCCACCTGGGATCAGTCTGCACCGACGCAACGCGGCCCCAAGCCCTTTCCAGACTGGCTTGTCACTGAGCTTGCAGCCACCGACACCGAACTCGGCATCCTCAAGACAGGCAAGGAAGCCGACGTGTTCCTGGTGCGCCGGGCGGTGCCAGGGGCGGACCGATCATGCCTGCTGGCAGCTAAGCGCTACCGGGCTGCTGAGCACCGCATGTTCCAGCGCGACAGCCAGTACCTCGAAGGCCGAGCGGTCCGCGAGTCGCGCGCCAACAGGGCTATGGCCAGACGGACGACAGCGGGGCGAGCGATGATCGCCACTCAATGGGCAGACGCAGAGTTCGCGGCGCTCAGCCAGCTCAGCAGAGCCGGGCTGCCCGTCCCGTACCCGGTTCAGGTACTCGGCACTGAGCTCCTCATGGAGTTCATCGGCGATCCAGACGGCAGTCCCGCGCCCCGGCTTGCCGAAACCCGGCCCGATTCAGCGAGCCTGAGAGCGCTGTGGGATCAGCTGGTGCCCGCGCTGGCCACGCTCGCCCGGCTGGGCTTCGCACACGGTGACCTGTCTGCCTTCAACCTGCTGATCCATCGCAGCCGCCTGGTCATCATCGACATGCCGCAGGTCGTCGACCTCATCGCCAACCCGCGCGGCCCCGAGTTCCTCGACCGGGACGCCGCGAACATCTCCCGCTGGTTCGCCGCCCGCGGCCTCACCGGCTGTGATCCTGAGCCAGCAGACCTGGCGGCTGCGCTCAGAGCCGAGGCAGGGCTGAGTCCTCCAGCGATCTGGGATGGCTATCGCGGCTACGAGCCGCAGTGATGGCAAAGAAGGGGCGTGACCCTGGGGCCGTTTCGACCCGGGGCCTAGGTATCGTCTCGACGCCCGCCCGCGGATGACCGGCCGTCACCGCTGGCCGGGCTCGCGGTAACGTCGCGTGGTGACCCCGTCCCGGTTCGTGGTGCAACTGCACGACGCCACCCGGCTCCACTACGACCTGCGGATCCTTGTCGGCGACGCGCTTCGGTCATGGGCGGTCCCGAAAGGCCCGTCGATGGACCCGGCGGTCCGCAGGCTGGCCGTGCCGGTTGAGGATCACGAGCTGTCGGCTGGCGACTTCGAGGGCGTGCACGAGGGCTCGCGGCGCGGCAGTGGCGTGGTGATCATCTGGGACGAGGGCCGGGCGGAGATCCGTCGTGACGACCCCGGCCATATGTCTGTTGTCCTGCACGGGCAGAAGCTGGCCGGAGGGTTTGGCCTGACCCGCACCGGCGAGCGGCGGTGGGTGCTGGTCAAGGTCAGGGACGAATACGCGCTACCTGGGTCGGACATCACCGCCGGCCGGCCCGAGAGTGTGCGCACCGGCCGCAGGTGGGAGGACCTAGTGCCCGCCAGTGGCGGCGGGAGGCGTGGCGACCGGCGACCCCAAGCCTTGGAACATCTTGGTCGAGAAGCACGTTGACAAGCAGAGCACACGACATATCGTGTTGGCGTGAGGTAGACCCGGGCTCCTGGCGTACTCCGGGCTAGCGAGGTGAGCCTGATGACCGATTGGCATGAAGACCGGACTCCTGGCAGATCGGCCAAGGCCGTGATCGCCGTGACGATGCTCGCACTGCTGCTGCTTGCAGCCGTTCCGGTAGCGCTGCTGGCCGCAGTGATCATGATGGTACTTGGACACGTCGTCGGCGGGCTCGCGCTTTTCGGCGGATCGGTGCTCGCCGCCGCCATCGCTGTCGCGCTTGCGGCCACGACAGGGATGCACCACGTGCGCAAGCTGCTTTCCAGGGCGAGTTTCAACCTCGTGCCGCCGGACCGGAGACAGTACGCCGACGACATCGCAGCGCCGGACGGCGGCGACTACCCGGACGTTGTGCGACTGGACCGCAGCGACTACACCGAAGTTCGCTGAACTGAGCCCTGCCGGCGATTAACACGACGCCGGGCATTACGCCGCCTGGCCGTCCGGCTAAGGATCGCCCGTGCCGCGATCGCGGGCGGCTGCCGCGAGCGTTGACGGGCTAGCGGTCAGGACCCGCCGGGTGTACCGGACACGCGGCGTTGTAGTGCTTCAGGGTCAGCTTTCCCTGTGCGTACGCCCACGAGCAGGTGCAAAGGTTGGGTACATGGTCCGAAGTTATGACTTCGGCCGGTATGCCACTGCGGCGTTCCGCGCGTCCCGGCTGGTACGGCAGGGGCTGCCCGATGAGGGTAAGGGACGGGCCCTCTGTCCTGACTTCCTGAACAGCTCCGCCGGCTCGTGCCAGCCACTCCCTGGGCCGGCCATCTGGTGAGGACCGGTCCGGAGGGCGGCGCCTGAGGCGCACCTTGGCTCCGGGCAGCTTGTCACTCGCCCGGACGTCCATGACATTCATTTTATTCGCTGGCCGCTTCTCGTGAAGGTCACGTTCTGCCAACGCGCCGGATGGCCCGGCATCCCACTCGTGCAGTGGCTCATGCGTCCCCGGGCCTCACGAAGACTGGTGAGATGGGGGAGCGTGCAGCAGCTGAACGGTCAGGCTATTGATCATCTCTTCGGCCGGCGGCCACGGAAATGCAGGCCGGCCTGCCCGCAGCGTCACCAGGCCGTGCAGTGATGCCCACAGTGTTGATGCGGTCAGGAACGGGTCCGCGGTCGACCCGGCCGAGGTCAGGGCGGCTGCCACCGTGTCGCGGATCAGCGCGAACGTTGGCGCGCCGGGCAGCGGTCGGCCTTCCCAGCCCTCGTGGAGCAGCTGGCCGCGAACGCTGGTGAGCGCTCGGTATCGGCCGGGCTGCTCCTCCGCAAAGCCGCAGTAGGCCAGGCAGGCAGCGCGGAGCCGGTCCAGGGGGTCCTGCGCTGCGCCGACGGCCGCGTCGATGGCCTGCGCCAGGCCTTGGTACTCGATCTCATACACGGCGTACAGCAGCTCGTCGAGGTTCGCGAACTGCAGGTAGAAACTCTGAGGCGCAGCGCCGGCCTCGCGAGTGACCGCGCGGATGCTGACATCTGACTCACGCTCAGCGGTCTTCAGCAGCCGCCTCGCCGCCTCAATCAATTCCTCGCGGAGCCGGATTCCCTCGCCACGCTGGTTGCGCGGCCGCCGTCGTTCACTGTCGGATGCATGCACTTGACTAACCATACACCCGTCTACATACTGGTCACCAGACAGACGTCTACTTAAGAAGCCGGAGACCGGATATGACCGAGCCGCTCACTATCACCCGGATCACCCACAGCTGCCACCTCATCCAGGTCGGGAAGCTGACCGTTCTCACCGACCCGTGGTTCTCTGAGCGGGCCCTCTACCACCCCGGCGAGCCGGTAGCCATGGCACCCGCCGACCTTCCGGATCTGACCGCGGTCGTCATCTCCCACCATCACTACGACCACTGCGACCTCACCGCGCTGACCGCTTACCGGGACAAGGCCGTGCCCATGCTCGTCGCCGGGCCCGTCGCCGCCCGAGCCCGCAAGGCCGGGTTCACCAACGTCACCGCACTGGATCCTTGGCAGTCGGTGACCGTGCAGGACCTGACCATTACCGCTGCACCTGGTGAGCACGCCGTGCCCGAGGTCACCTTCGTCATCGAAGGCGGAAGCCGGGCCGTCTACTTCGCCGGCGACACCAAGCTGATCCCCGAACTGCTCACACTGCCCAGCCGGTTCCCGCGCTTCGACGTGGCGTTGCTTCCGGTTAACGGCCTGCGGATCCGGCCCCAGCTCAACAAGCAGGTCGTCATGAACGCCGAGCAGGCCGCCGAACTTACTGCCAGCCTCCGGCCGCACCTGACCGTCCCCCACCACTACGCCTTCACCAGCGGCATGCTGGGGGACCGGCTGCTCACCAAGACCGACCGCGACCCGCGACACTTCTCCGAGGCCGCCAGCCGCCTCGCGCCCGGTTCCCCGGTCCGCATCCTGCAGCCCGGCCAGCCGCTCACCCTGACCGACGCCCCGACTGGCTAACAGCCTCCTCAATCCGGTGGCGACGACGTACTGACGGGCCGGACCGGGCAAGCATGCACGTGATGCCGGCGACGTCTTACCAGCCGGCCCAGCGTGACGTCCCCGTAGTTCTGCGCGGGCGGGGCCATCCCAGACCGGAGGACAGCGGCGCGCGGGACGCCGTCGCAGTCTCGGCGACTTTCACGGTCGCGGTGGTCCCGGTCGGCTGGGCGACGAAGGTGAGCGCGCCGCCTTTGTCGAGCGCAGCAGGCACGGTAAGGCTCGCCTTCGCTACGCCTCCTGTGGAGGGCACCACACTGCCTGGTACCGCGCCGACCATGCCCTCCGAAACGGGGACTGAGGGGAGCCTGATCGGGTTGCCCCCGGCTGGGGTGGCGGTGATGTCCATCGTCGAGTTCGCCGGACTGCCCGACGATGTGAGGTTGAGATTGCTGAGGGTGAGCGAGAGGTGATCGCCGGCCTGGACGACACTCGGGAGTCCGGTCACGGCCACCTGCGCTCGCGCAAAATCAGGCGAGAGATCCGGATGGTCGTTCAGGTAATTGATCCAGAGGTCACGGTCGACCAGGCCGGTGTCCATCGCCTTGCCCTTGGTGAACGCGGAGAAGTTGTCACCGCCAGACGCCAGGAAGTCGAAGGTCGAGACTACGTACGTCTTCGACGGGCCGAGCGGCTGGCCATCGATGGTGACCGAGGTGATGTGCGAGCCGGCCGGGGCGGCTGGGTTGTAGATCACGTGGACGTTGCTCGACAGCCCCAGCGAGAGGAACGGCCTCGAGGAACCGACCGGCTGCCACTGCTCCTCGAGGATGTGCTTCAGCGTAGAGCCCGTCAGCCTGACTTCAGAGATGCCACTGACGAACGGCAGGACGCTGTTGGCCTCCGCGAAGGTCACGACGCCGTCCTTGTTGGCCGGGTTGGACGAGGTATTGCCAGCGAATAGCAGTTCGGCGCGCAGGCCGCCTGGGTTCACGATGCCGAGGTCCGGTCGGGCGAGCTCGTCGTCGCCCGAGGGGATCCCGTCACGCAGGGCGTTCGCGACCAGGCCGCCGAGGGTGGACTCCTGGTCGCGCCCGTCGCGGTTACTTGTTGCGGTGAACGGCTGGCTTGGATCCTTGGCCGCTGTGGTGATGTCGGCGGTGATAGACCCGACTGGCTGGTCGCCCGCCTTGGCGGCGTGGGCGAGGGCGTTATCGACGCTGGTCTGCACCTGCTTGAGCACGGGAAACTGAGAGATCAGCACGCCAGCGTTCTCGTCGGTACGGGGGATGTTCTGCTCCGTGTAGGAGAGCAGGGCGTGGGTGATCGGGTCGATTTTCAGCTGGACGTCGCCCACATTCGCGCCAGCCGAGGCGGTCTGCAGAATCGGACGCTGCTTGATCCACCCGGCGGGGGCGCCGGGGTTCGGAGCTTGCCAGGCATACACCTGGTGGGTATGGCCGTTGAAAATGGCGTCGACTCTCGGCGACAGATGTTTGACCATGTCCTGGAATTCGCCGGGAATTTGTACCTGTTGCTCCAATGTCGAGCCCGCGCCCCGGGTTGCGCCAGCGTGGACCTCGGCCACGATAACGTCGGGCGGCCTGGCGCTGGTCGCCAGCTCGTTCGCGACGCGGTTAAGGTTCTGGACGACCGGGCCGATGTCGATGTCGGCGATGCCGGCGGGGCTTACCAGCCTCGGGGCCTCCTCCGTCACGGCGCCGATCACGGCGACCGAAAGGCCGCCGACGGAAAACATCGCGTCCTGCGGCAGGGCCGGGGTTGTCGTGCCCTTGTAGAAGACGTTGTCGGCGACGTAGGACCAGTTGGCAGCGTCCTGGATGCGGCCGCGCAGGTCGTCGAAGCCCTTGTCCATCTCGTGGTTGCCGACAGCAGACGCCTGGAGCCCGAGTTCGTTGAGCACGTCAATCGTCGGCTGGTCCTGGGCGATCGAAGACGCGAACGTCGAGGCGCCCACGTTGTCGCCTGCACTGAGGAACAGGGTGGTGGCCGGTGTCGCGCCGTCGAGGGTCCTGGCCCGTTCCACGGTGCCGGCCCACTTCACGGTGGCCTGGTCGATAGTGCCATGAAAGTCGTTGATGTTGACCAGATTGATTGTCACCGGCGTTGGCGGGTGTGTGGCGCCGTCCAGCGTGGCGGTGGCCCTGGCCTCCGGTCTCTGGCCGGCTGCGGTCAGCGTCGCAGTCGCCGTGACCTTGTTGGCTGGGGCGAACCGCACCGTCACCGTGCACGTCTGACGCGGCGGCAGGGAGCCCCGGCAGGTGGTGCCGGTGATCGCGTACGGCGGGCCAGATGACACCGTGACGGTAAGGTTCCCGCTGGCCGACCCGCCGGTGTTGGCCAGCGTGAAGGTCCGCGTGGAAGTCCCGCCGACCGGGACGGTGCCGAAGTTGCCCGGGTTAGGAGTGATCATCAGGCGCGGTGCCTGCTGGGCGGCCGCGATCCCCGTCCCCGAGCCCACAAGCACCGCCGCGGCCCCGGCAAGCACCCCAGCGCGCCGGATCAAACCTCGCATTGTTCCCGTCCTCCGGTTGTGATCTGGTACCGGGTGGCCAGGCGGAGCTGGTAGAGCGCGGCGCGGGAAGCTGCTGCAGCTGCCTGGCTCTAGCGGCGGCCGTTGAGCGTGACAAGGGCGCATGCCCCGTCCGGGGCGACGGTGTCACAGTGTTCCCACTCTGGCCGGGCCTAGCCATTGTCAATGCTGGGCTCAGATTCGGCATCTTCAGTCAGACGGGACAACACCCAGGTGACCCCGCCCAGCCGCGACGTCAAGGCTGCCTGGCCCGGACTTGACATAGCGATCACTATTGAAATAGCTTTAACTATCTGAAGTTATCGAGAGGACGAGCCGTGGCTGCTCGACCCAACATCGTCTGGTTCCTGTCCGACCAGCACCGTGCCGACGTGCTCGGCGCGGCAGGGCACCCGGTCGTGCAGACGCCCAATCTCGATCAGCTCGCCTCACAGGGCACGCTGTTCGAGAGCGCCTTCTGCCAGGGCCCGCTCTGTGTGCCGGCCCGGGTCTCCCTCCTCACCGAGCGGTATGTCCGCGATCACGGGGCGGCCTACAACAGGCGGGTGGCCGTTCCCGGCCTGCCGACAATGGTCCAGGCGATCCGGGACGCGGGCTATAGCACGACGGCCATCGGCAAGATGCACCTTTACCCGCACCCGGGCGACGTGGCCGATGGCCTGGAGATCATGCACGGCTACGGGTTCACCGAGGTGCACGAGATCGGCGGCAAGCTGGCCTCCGGCAGGGTGGTCAGCGACTACTCCCGTCATCTCGCCGACCTCGGCCTGCACGAGACGTACCGGGACTTCGTCCGGCGCCGGGCGGTTTACTCGAACCCCGCCAGCAAGCTCGCGGAGGACTTGCTGAGGCCACCGTGGGCCGTGGACCCGACGCCGCTGAGCGTGCCGGATTACATCGATAGCTGGACCGGGGCCAGGGCCGCGCAGTGGATCGAGAGCCGGACCGGCGACGCGCCGTTCTTCCTCTGGGTCGGCTTTCCCGGCCCGCACGACCCCTGGGATGCGCCCGCCGAGTACGTCGACCGCTACCGTGACGCCGACATCCAGCTCGACACGACCCGCCGGCCGGACCTGCCAGCGAGCGGCCCGTTCCGGGCATTCGCCGAGCACCTCCTGTCGGCCAGCGGAAGTGATGACCTGACCGACGAGCGGATCAGGGAGGTCCGGCGACACTACTTCGCCAACGTGACCCTTATCGACGAGGCCATCGGCGGCGTGCTCAACGCGCTGCACCGGCGCGGCCTGGGCGACAACACCTGGGTGATCTACTCAACCGACCACGGCGAGATGCTCGGCACGCACGGGCTGCTGCACAAGATGCTGTTCTACGAGCAAGCGGTCAAGGTGCCGCTGATCATCCGGCCCCCGGGAGGCAGCACTGCCAGGCGTTTCGCGGGCATGGTCGAGCACGTCGACTTGTCGGCCACCCTGCGCGCGGTGGCCGGGGCCGGCGACGTGCCCGGCAGCGCGGGCCGGTCGCTGCTCCGGGCGCTGTCCGGCGAGACGCAGGCCGGAAAGCCGCTGGTGATCAGCGAGAACTTCGATTTCGGCATGTGGCGCACGCAGCGGTACAAGCTCGTCGCCTACGAGCCCGATTGCCAGCCTGCGCAGCTATTCGACCTCGCCGAGGATCCGGCCGAACAGCGCAACCTCGTAACGAGCCGGGCGCATCGCCTCGTGCTCGAGGATCTGATGGACTCCCACGTCCGCCCGTTCCTCGCCGCCGGACAGCAGATGGAGGTCAGGTCGTGAGTGACGCCGAGACCGCTAGGCCACGGCGCATGACCAGGGCCGAGGCGAAGGCCAGAACGCGCAAGCTGCTGCTGGAGGCGGCAGCCCGGACGTTCGCGCGCAAGGGCTACGCGGGTGCGTCCGTCGAGGAAATCGCCGCGGATGCCGGGTTTTCCATCGGGGCGCTCTACTCGAACTTCTCCGGCAAGGAGGAGTTGTTCGTGGCGCTGATGACCGAGCGTGCCAACAGCCGGGTCAGCGATACAGCGCACGTGCTAGGGGAGCAGTTCCTGCCCGGGAATGACGCCTGGACGGCCCTCGGACAGCAGATGGTTGATGTCGCCGACAAGGACATGGAACTGGCGGCGCTGCAAGCCGAGTTCTGGCTGTACGCGGTGCGCCACCCCGAAGTGCTGGAGACCTTCTCCGCGGAGGCGCGCTCCAGGCGCGTTCCGCTGGAACGGCTGATTGCCAGCGGACTGGACCGTGATGGCGGCGGCTACCCGCCTGACCTGGCTGGGCGCGTCGCCACCGTCGTCTCCGCCCTCTTCGGGGGCATGGTCCGCCAGCGGAGGATCGACCCGGTGAGCGTCTCGGCCGAGCTGTATGGCGATGCCCTGCGCTGGCTGTTCACCGGCCTGCGGGAATCCGAGTCGGGCCGTGGCCGGCCCGCGGACACAGGAGGAAATGATCATGACTGAGGGTCCCGCCCGCCGGCTGCGCGTGCGCTACCTCATCGTGGGCGCGGTGCTGGCCGTGCTCTGGATCGGTCACGGGGGCGAGCCCGCATGGGCGCATGCGCTGCGCGTCGGGCTCATGCTGGTCACCGTGCGTCCGCTGGTCATGCTCAGCCGCCGGTATTACGTCCGTCACTGGAGCTCGCAGGCCAGCCAGACCAGGGCGATAGCGATCTTGATCGCGATCCGGCTGCTCGCGGTAGCCGCGGCGCTGATAGCCGCGACGCTCATCGAGCGGCTGGCGACACATCAGTCGTATGAGCTTCACTCGCTGACTGTGCTGCGGTTCGCGCTGCTGCTCGCGACTATCCCGCTGCAGGTCAGGTTCTTGCGCAGCAGGTCGGGCGCGGCCTCGCTCGGCCGGGCTCGCTGGAACTGGCTGATCGCGGCCAAGGCCGCCCTCGTGCTCGCCGCGCTGGGCGCGCAGGTGGGGCTCGAGGCCGTGCTAGGCAGCCGTGCCGACCTGGTGGTGGCCGCCGGGCTGCTGGCAACGGTTGCGCTGCTCGGGCCCGCACTACACCGGCGCCTGTTCAATCCATCCCGAAGGCCAGGCACCGCGGCTCCACCCACGGATGAGCGCGTGCCGAACGTGACCGCTGCATCCAAATGACCGGAGCCATCGTGAGCGGAGTGCGCCATCCCGGCGACGACTGCCTGCAACACCTGCCTGGCGGCACGTTCCTGATGGGGTCGGCCGACCGCGACGCACATGCCGCTGACCACGAGGGGCCAGTCCGCCCGGTGACGGTCAGGGCGGTTGCCATTGCCACCTGCTGCGTCACGAATGACCAGTTCGCCGAGTTCGCCGTCCGGGCCAACTACCGGACCGACGCCGAACGACTCGGCTGGAGCTACGTGTTTTCCGGCTTCCTTCCGGCCGCGCTGCGCCGGGGGGCCGCCCGGCCAGCCCGGGCCCCCTGGTGGTGTGCCGTGCCGGGTGCCAGCTGGCGGTGTCCGGAGGGTCCGGGCAGCGACATCGCAGAACGCGGCGATCATCCAGTCGTGCACGTGTCGTGGAACGATGCGACCGCGTACTGCCGCTGGGCGCGGCTGCGGCTGCCAACCGAGCCTGAGTGGGAGTACGCCGCCCGCGGCGGCCTCGAGCAGGCCAGGTACCCATGGGGAAATGAGCTGACGCCGGGCGGCCTGCACCAGTGCAACATCTGGCAGGGTCAGTTCCCCGTGCACAACACGGCCGAGGACGGCTTCGCCGGCACTGCGCCAGTTAATGCGTTTGAGCCCAATGGTTACGGCCTCTTCAACGCCGCCGGGAACGTCTGGGAGTGGTGTGCCGACTGGTTCGGAGCTGACAGGCAGGTCCGGTCGATGCGCGGCGGCTCGTACCTGTGTCACGACTCGCACTGCAACCGGTACCGGGTGGCCGCAAGGACCGCCAGCCCGCCCGACAGCTCCGCGGGCAACCTCGGCTTCCGGTGCGCGCGCAGCCTGGGCGCATAACCAGAGCCGGCGGGGAGCCAGTTAGACCGCGTGTGTGGGGACATGCTCGCGCGCCTGGCCCGGGTCGCGCGGGGGAGAGGGCGGTTGCCGCGGGAGCTCACCGAGCCGGCGAGCGGCGGAACTGCTCCGCCCAGGTCCGCCGCGATGGAGGATATGGGCGATCAGGTCCCGGGCCGGCCCGGCCGGCGGGTTCCTGGTGCCGGCCCAGATGGCGTGCAGCGTCCGGCGCATGTCGAGCTCGGGCGCCTGAATCTCGATCAGCCGCCCAGCGGCCAGTTCGTCGGCGACGGCGAGCTCGCTGATGACCGCCGGGGCGGCGCTGGCCAGCACTGCCGCACGCACCGCCGCGGTGGTCGACACCGACAACGCTGCAGGGGCCTGCGCGGCGGCTGGACCGAGGGCCCCGGCCAGCGCCGCGGCCAGGGTGTCCCGTGTTCCCGAGCCGCCTTCCCTGCTCACCAGTGGGGTGCCGGCCAGCTCGGCGGCACTGACGCCCGTGCTGCGGCGCGTCCAGGGATGGCCGGGTGCGACGACCACGATGAGCCGGTCATGGCCGACAACCCTGCTATGAAGCGCCGGGGGCGACCGCGGGCCCTCGATGAACCCGAGGTCGGCGGTCCCCTCGTTGATATGACTGATCACCGTTTCGGTGTTGACCGCGGTCAGCATCACTTCGGGGACCGGGCTGCCGAGGCGGCCGGTTGCCGACCGGAACGACGCCAGCCAGGCCGGCAGCAGCTGCTCGGCGATGGTCGAGCTGGAGCTGACCCGTAGTCGGCTGCGCCGATCGGCGCGCAGCGCGCCGATTCCGGCGTCTAACTCGGCCGCTGCATCGAGCACTCGTGCTGCCCACTCCGCGATCACCGCACCTTCGGCGGTCAGACTGGATCCGCGCGGGCTGCGGCGCACCAGCGGCACGCCAGTCTGCGCCTCCATTGCCCGGATCCGCGCCGAGACGGCCTGCTGGCTCACTCCGGTCTCTCTGGCGGCGCCGTTCAGGCTGCCCGAACGGGCCACGCCGATCAGCATCTCGAGCGCGCTGAGGTCGGGCACGTGGCCGCTGAGCGACATGCGGCCAGCATAGCCAGATACAAGCTGACCTTGTATGCCGTCAATCAGGCAGCCCCTACTGGCAGGCGGCGATGGCGAGCAGCCTCGAATCAGGACCTGTTGTAATCAGGAAGGAAGTATCAGCTATGGACGGATCCAGCGCTGCTCTCATCGTCATCCCGATCATCGTCTCGCTCGGACTCGCCGCATGGCTCGGCCTGGTTTTGTACGCCGCTAGCCACCCCCGGTGGACGAAGGACGCCAAGACGACCAGGCCGCGGAACCAGACGGTCGTCCGGCAGCCCCGCGAAGGCGAGCCTCGCCCGGCCGACCTGACCGCGGCCGAGGCCGACCACAACGCGACCCCGGCAAAGCCCGCCAAGCTCGCAGCTTGATAGGTCCGGCCTGCCCAGGGACAGGCGCGGCTGCTGCTGGCGGTCGTTCGGCTGGTGCTGGCTCGCCAACGAGGCGACCTGCCAGCCGTGACCGAACACGCTGCCCGGCTGGGGAACATGGCTGAGCGCGTCGGCATCGACGGGGTGCAGTCCAGCCTGGGTGAGGAGCTGAGCGCCCTGGCGCTGATCAGCCTCGGCAGCACCGAGGCCTGGGCAGGTGCCTCGGCTGACGCGAAGCTGCATCTGGAACGCGGCGTCGAGCTGGCTCGCCAGATCGGGCGGCCCTATCTCACGTTCACCGGGTTCGGCTACCTGGCTGTCGTGTTGTCCCGCTCGCTTGCTGCACAAACTGACTACGGCAGGCGGGCGATCGAACTGGCCAGGCGCCATGGCTGGACTGAAGACCCGGCATTCGGCGTCGCCTGCGCAATACTCGGTCAAGACCCATATCAGGAGCCTGTACGCCAAGCTCGGCACGCATGGCCGGGCCGTGGCCGTCGAGCATGCCCGCGCCCTGGGACTGTTCGCGCCCTCGGCGGGTTCCGGCGAAGACAGCCACCGCACATCGCGGCTATCGACAGGGATCTGGTCGAGCGGTATTAGTCGGCCCACCGGCACCCACTCCGACATGTGGCAGCCGCCTGACGACGATGGGTCCCGCGGGTCGTCTGAAGGCAGCCGACTGACCTCGACGAGTTCGAGGCCGAGCGCTGCGGCCTCGACTAGCACACCGTAAACCGCGGCTTGATGACAGCAAGGCCCAGGGCAGCGGGCGGTCTTGATGCTCTTGCTCGACGGGGCCAGGCCCTTGGGGGCGGCTGAACCGCTTCGGTAACAGCTGACGACATGATGGCCGTCACGGCTACCTGTGACACGACAGGATGCCTGTCAAACGACATGATCGCAGTCACGGGACAAGTCATGTCCCGTCTCAGGCATCTGAGGCCGGGCCGCCGAGGAACACGGCCACGAACTGCAACGGGGCTGACGGAAACTACTGAGGGGCCATGTGGCCTGGCCCATGGTGGGCATCGCTTGGTATTTTCACCCAGTTCCAACGTTGAGTACAGCGGCGGTTAGGAAATGGGGGCATGGACGAGGCGCAAGGGGCGCGTATGGCCGCCTCGCCGGGTGACGGATCGGCCGGGGACCGAGCCGGGGTGATCTTGACGCCGGATCAGCGGGTGCGCGTTTTCATTTCCTCGACGCTGGGCGAGTTGGCCACCGAGCGGGCTGCAGCGCGGCGAGCGATCTCGCGGCTGCACCTGGTGCCGGTGTGGTACGAGTCTGGCGCGCGGCCGCACCCGCCACGATCGATGTATCGCGCGTACCTGGATCAGAGCCAGGTGTTTGTGGGGATTTACTGGCAGCGGTACGGGTGGGTGGCGCCAGGGATGGAGATCTCCGGGCTGGAGGATGAGTTCCGGCTGGCGGCAGGCAAGCCGATGCTGTTGTACCTGAAGCGCCCGGCGCCGGAGCAGGAGCCGCGGCTGGCGGCGATGATCGACGACATCCGCGACGCTGGGACGGTGTCGTACCGGACCTTCGGGACGCCGCGGGAGCTGGAGCGGCTGCTCGCTGATGATCTTGCTGTTCTTTTGAGTGAGAGTTTCGCGGGCGCGCGCGGTGCCGAGATGCAGGATCTATCGTCGGCCGGGCTGGGGCACGCGCTGCCCGTCGGGACGGTGACGTTCCTGCTCACCGATATCGAGGGATCGATGCAGCTGTGGGAATCCGTTCCGGATGCGATGGGGGTGGCGCTGGAGCGGTATAACCGGGTTGTCGCCGAGGTCATCAAAAACCATGGCGGGGCAGTGGTGACCTCCCGCTGGGAAGGTGACAGTTTCGTCGCGGTGTTTGCCAGCGCAGTTTCCGCAGTCGAGGCGGCCGGCGCGTGTCAGTTGCGGCTGGGTAGTGAGGCATGGCCCCCTGGCGCCGTGCCGCACGTGCGGATGGGACTGCACACCGGTGAGGCGCACGTGCGCGACGGTGACTACGCCGACCACGCGCCGATCGTCCGTTGTGCCCGCGTGACGGCGGCCGCGCACGGCGGGCAGGTGCTGGTCACCAGGACTACGCGTGACCTGGTGGAGGGGCGTCTGGGCGGTGGGTTGGAGCTTAAACGGCTGGGCGAGTTCCGGCTCCGCGATCTGGCCGAGCCGGAACTGATCTTCCAGCTGAGCCACGCTGACCTCCCGGCCGACTTCCCCCCGATCCACACTCTTGCCGAGCACGCTGGCAACCTGCCGCTGCCGGTGAGCTCGTTCATCGGCCGTGAACGCGAACTGGATCAGACATCGGCCGTGCTCGACCAGGCGCGGGTGGCGACCCTGACCGGGCCGGGCGGGGTGGGGAAGACCCGGCTGGCACTAGAGGCCGCCCGCCAGGCGGCGCCGCGGTTCGCCGAGGGAGCGTGGCTGTGCGAGCTGGCCCTAGTCCGCGACCCGGCCAAGGTGGACGATGCGGTCGCGGCGGTGTTCTCGGTCACCGCCCGGGCGGAGCAGAGCACTCGTGAGGCGTTGGTGGAGTCCTTGCGCAGCAAACAGCTGCTGCTGGTGCTAGACAACTGCGAGCACCTGATCGAGAGTGCGGCGGCGTTGGCCGGTGTCCTTGCCCACGCGTGTGAGCGGCTGGTGATCCTGGCGACGAGCCGCGAGGTGCTGGGGATCGAGGGGGAGCGGCTGGTGCCGGTGCCGCCGCTGGCGGTGCCCGGCGTAGGCGCCGACCTGGCGGCGATCACGCATGCGGAGGCGGTGCGGCTGTTCACCGAGCGGGCAGCCGCGGTCAAGCCCGGTTTCGCGGTGACCTCTGCGAACGCAACAGAAGTTGCGGCGGTGGTGCGGCGCCTGGACGGGATCGCGCTGGCGGTCGAACTGGCGGCGGCGCGGGTGCCCGCGATGACTGTGGCTGAGCTTGCCCGGCGGCTGGAGCGTAGCTTCGCGATACTCGCGGCTGGCCCGCGCGGCGCGGTGGCACGTCACAGACACTGCTGGCCACCATCGACTGGTCGTTTCAGCTACTGTCGGAGCCCGAACGGGCTCTGCTCATCCGGCTGGCGGTCTTCGCCGGCGGCGCGACGCTGGAGGCCGCCGAGACGATCTGCGGCGGGGAGGGAATCGACGCGGATGCGGTGTTCGAGCTGGTGGCCGGCCTGGTGGCGCGATCGCTGGTCGTGGCAGAGGATAACGGCCCGCAGACCCGCTACCGACTGCTGGAGACGATCCGCCAATACAGCGAGGAACACCTCACGAGGGCCGGTGAAGCCGAGCGGTGGCGGTCTCAGCACGCCCG
>Ga0123356_10000998_pt1 | contig 31386 bp, 36 predicted proteins | sample TergutEmb28metaG_2_FD_92546 | JGI IMG/M metagenome (GOLD analysis project Ga0123356, IMG submission 92546) | Embiratermes neotenicus P3 segment gut microbial communities from Petit-Saut dam, French Guiana - Emb289 P3 | ecosystem: Host-associated > Arthropoda: Insects > Digestive system > Gut ...
ATCGTGCCGATGCCGCGCCTGCGCTTATTTTCATCAACTTCAATAAATGAAATGGACGGCGCATTTTCAAAAACGCTATAATGCAGCGCTCCAACGAGGGTTTTACCCTCATATGCTTGTATCTGTAAGTCAAGTTGCCCGTCGTGTGCGTTTAGCAGTTCATTTGTAAGATGTACAGGGCTTTTTTCTTCGTAGGGCAATTGCCCATCAGTAAATTGCTCATCTGGGATATTAATAAATAACTGTTCGAATATATTCCCGATGTCTGTATTATTACCCGGAGCGCGCCGTACTATGGGCAAAGAAAAAGAGCCTTGCGGCTCTATTTCTGCTTCAGTTATCTCGGTATCAGCACCATTTCGTTGATCACGATTTCCTCCGCTATGTCCCTGTGCTTGTTCAGGTGGCGCGTCCGTTCCAGGATGTCGTCGGTTTTCGGCATCGGGTCTCCTTCCAGCAGCTTCTGTTCTATTACTTCGACCTTCTCCGCCGCTTCTTTGTCCACCCTGTACATTAGGTTCATAAGCCCGCCCTGCATCTTCAAAAGTGAAAACCTTTGGGGATCGCTCTCGTACAGGTGCTTCATTGCCATCCTGCCGTATTTGCCGAGGGGCTGACCCTCGTCCTCGGTCAAGTTCTCCGGCTGCAAGCTGTTTAGCAGCTCTTGAAGCTCTTTTTTGTTCATCAGTTCGCTGTTCATTTTTGTCACTCCTTTTTTTTTCCAAGATTTTTACGTTGCGCCCTATCTCAAGTAATATACCCTTAGACAAATCGGTAACTGCATGCCCAAGCCGGGCAATAAGGGGGACGGTATCAAAATGGTATATGGTCGGCATTGAAATATCCGGTGATTCGATACCGCAGCGGCAGGTGATAAAGTATTTGCAACTTTGTTCTATCACGTCCTCAATTTCGGCGGTCAGCCCATCTGGTGGCAATTCACTGAAAAAGTGGCCTTGTATATCGTTCTCAAAACCCTGCAAGTAATCGTCAACGGAATCGGCAATGCTGTTGGAGATGATACGGCTTATACAATCGTAAAGGTCGTTGGCTTGAATATCATGGCTATACGAAAGCCGATGTATCAATCCTTGCCGCAGTTCATCGTCCAGTTTCCACACTTCGGGAACGCTGGAACCATTGGTCTGTGAAACGTCAAAGAGGTGTTTTATGGTTAGCTTCGCATTGGCATATTCGAAAACCGCGATACCTATTTCTCCCTTATTTATGTGACGCCCGACTTTTTCGCTGTTCCATGTATCGAATGTGGCAAGCATGGTGGCTTTGGGCTTTTGCGCATAAACAAGCAGGGCATTGTCAAAGGGGTGCTTATATACGGTCGAACCAAACCGAAGATAGTCTTTCCACGTTTCCTCCGAACGGGTAATAGCCGGCGCGATGGTTTCATAGATGACCCTCAGCTTTTCGTCTAGCCGCATAGTAACACACCCCCATTAATTTATGGTTCATTGCATTTCCGCGCCCTGTTCCGCTTCGATTTCGGCTTCGTTTGCTTGTGTAAATTCGCCGCTGTCGGGCAGCATACCCTCGATTTCTTCCACCATATCCTGCAAGACAGCATTCTCGGCGGACGACAAGTCCTCATTCATACCGATATCCAGCAGCTTTGCGTATACCGCTTTTAACTCATCCATTGAAAGCGATCCAAGCTCTGCCGGGATTTCAAACTCGGTTAGCAGCTTACTTTCCATCCGTTCATGATGAAAATTTTCCAGATTCTCAACCTTTGCGGCGGCATTGCCCAAACCTTTGCTTATTGCTTCCAGCCCTTCATGGATATGCAGGGCGCCGGCAACCGCTCCGACAGCAGACAGGCCTTTATCCTTTGCCGTGTCGAATGTGTTATTGGCAAACTCTATGATACTGTCTTTGAGGGCTTTAAGCTTTGCCCCGATATCTGCGACTACGTTGGTAAGATGTTCCATCATAACGGAAAGCGGGTTCTTCTTGTCGGTGATGCCGCCGACTTTCTCTTTTAGCTCGGTCAGTTCCTTCATAATGGTGTTATATTGATTTGTGAGGATATCAACATAATTCACCATTGATATAAGCTCCTGCCGCTGCGCCTGATTGCCGGACGCGTCCATGAGTTCGAGCAGGCGCTTTACTTCGGGGGTTTCGCGCATTGGTAATACAAGGGCTTCTGACATTTAAACAGCCTCCTTTTTGTGGTTTTCAAAGTATTCCGCGAGTGCCTGGTCAATAACCGTTACCATCTCGGTTTGCGTGGTATTGCCGTCAAAATATTTCCGGTATATTTTTGCTGTTATTTTTAATAGCGGCGCGGTTTTAGATTTTGGCTTCCTGCTAAGCTCGCCCGACAGGATTTGCGCCATTTTTTCAGTGGTCAGCTTTTTGCCTTCCGAAAATTCACGCAGGGATTCTGCTTTCTTCATGTCAATCTTATGCGCTGTCCCGTCTAAAAGCCTGTTAAGTTCGGCCTGCTCATTAGATGAAAGGTATGATAGCGTCACAGCGGGGATAAAAGGGATTTCATCATTGTCAACACGCGCTTGCAGAGAATAAATCAATTCTGCGATACGCATATATCGTGCGACACTTCGAGCTGACAGACCATATTCCTTTCCTACATGCTCATTGCTTCTTTCGGACTTAGTGCCAACTTGGCACGAAGTATCGTTATCCCTGCTATCAAGCGGTTTTGAGAGCTTTTCTATCTCATTCAGAAGGTCAGTTCTTTTGCCTTGTTGGCGGATCGCGTCCATATGATGTTTTAGGGCAATCGCCCGTTCACTATGGGATAAATCGGCAAAAGAACGCTGTACAAGGTTGGTTTCAGTGACAATAAGCCTGGCTTCATCGTCGGTCAATCCTGTCTTGATGATAGCCGGTACTTTTTTTAGCCCCGCGATCTTGGCAGCGTTTACCCGGTTATGCCCGCTCAAAATCTCGTATCTTACCTCGTCCTCATTGAGCGGACGGACGATGACTGGTATGATTACGCCGTGTTCCTTAATGCTTCGTACCATGTCGTCCAGCCGTTCGCCTTCATAAAGTTTGAACGGGTGGTCGGCGTATGGTACAAGTTCGTCGATATACATTGTCTCCGTGGCGTTCGCCGGGGCATTTGTATTTGGGTCTTCGTCCAGCAATATTGCCCTAAGGTTCCGTTCAACTTCAGCTTTACTCTTGCGTTCTAGCATTTAACATCAACTCCTTCGCAAAATTCATGAATGCCAAGGACGGTTTGGATTTTTCGTCATACAACAATACACTCTGCTGACGAAGGTTGGCCTCGCCGACCTTCGTTGAGTGGGGTATGACGGTTTCGAACATCCTGACTGTTTGGCTGTACGTCTCTTCGATAATGCCGCTAATGTCCTTATACAGATTGGTACGGGTATCGCACATGGACATCAACACCCCTTCGATTATGACGGCGGGATTGACGTGCTTCTGTATTTTTTGTATGGTTTTGATGAGCATTTTCATTCCTACCGCCGACAACAACTGCGGTGTTACGGGGATAATTACACCGTCGCTTGCGGTAAGGGCGTTCGCTGTCAGAATGCCAAGCGCAGGAGGGGTGTCGATGATAATGATTTCGTATAGCTCCCGTAACGGCCCAATAGCTGTTTGTAACGCCCTTTCCGCGCCGATTTCGTGGCCTCGGTTCAATTCAAAGGCCGATAATTTGATATTGCAGGGGATAATGTCGATTTTCTCACAGGGTATGATGTATTCACTTGGTTCGGATAGCTCGTCCTCGTCCAATGCGGAGTTCAGCAGGCTATATGTGGTATGGATAAGTTTGTCCGGATTATTCACGCCGGCGCAGATTGACAGCGAACCTTGAGGGTCTAAATCAATAACAAGGACCTTTTTTCCCATTAGGCCTAATGCTGTTGCTAGGTTAAAAACTGCGGTTGTTTTTGTTACACCGCCTTTCTGTGATGCTACGGTTAGGACTTTGCACATTTTTTTTCGCCTTCCTTTCTATTTATGCTGTGCTTCATGCTTTTTTTGTGAAATCATTACGGCTCAAACTCAAAACTATCCTCGTCGTCATATGAAGAGTAACAGTACTGATCAGTATTAATCGCTGTTGCTAATGTCTCTTGTTCTTGTATGTGTGAAAAATAGTAGCAAATAGCCTTTTCCACAATTCTTTGCACTTCTTTTACTGATTGCTCCGGCTGAAAATACTTGGTATAGACAGACTTTGCCACCTTGATGGTAGGGGTACGGTTTTTCTTTGGCAGCCGCCCAATCTCACCGTTCAGAATATAATAAACGGTCTCGTCATCAAGTTTTCTGGTGTCGGAATACTCCCGTAAGATATCCGACTTCCTCATGTCCACCTTAAAGCCGTTAAGCTTCATGCACTTGTCCACGGCTTTTTGTTCCGTCGCCTTCAAAAAAGAGAGGTTAGCGGCAGGGGACAAGGTAAACTCACCTTTGTCCAAACGTATACTGAGCGGGCCGATAAGCTTATTGACGCGCAGATATTGCGCCACTCGATTTGGCGTAAGGCCATATTCGACAGCCAGTGTTTCCCGTGTTCCCGGACTTCTGCGGAATTCCACAGAAGTTGAATAGTCCCTGGTATCAGGCGGATTTGCCAGTGATTGTATCTCGGCAAGAATATCGTTACGTTTGCCTTGTGAAAACATTTCCGCATGATATTCCGCGAGAACAGCGGCCTTCTCAGAGGGCAACATATCGGCGAATGATCGTTGCATCAAATTGGTTTCGTAAACATACACTTTTTCTTCGACTTCGGTCAGATTAAACTTGATGATAGCTGGGCCACTGTCAAGTCCGGCATCTATGCCACAGTCCTTGCGATTATGACCGGAGAGGATTGTGAATCTTCCATCGCTTTTGGCATGAAGGATTAGTGGCTGCAAGATTCCATGCCGGCGGATACTTTCGGTCATATACTCTTTCCGTATGCCCTCGTATAAGCGAAACCGATGATTGGGATAGCTATCCATAAGGCAAAATTCTATCATCATATATTCTTTGCTAGCTTGCCCTACATTGGCTGCTACCGGGGTAGCTGCGGGATGATTTGCTTCTCCACCGAACCTGTACAAATCATCTAGGGCTTTAAGCCGTGATTTAGCAGCCTGCGAATTATTTGCTACCATTCCCGATCATCTCCTTTACATGCGTTTATATATGGACAATGCCGCGCCCTACTTGTTATTTTTATTACCTCTGATCATGGCCCCTGATCCAACTGATGCTGATTGTCGCCCTTGCCATACATGAAAGCCGCCTAAAATCCTTTGAAAGTCGAGGGAATTGCTTTTAGTATTGAGGAATTTCGTGCTGGCAACGAAATCCAGCATATATGCTTTAGGAACCATACGCCGCCCGTCAACCAGCCATGAGCGAATCGCGTTACTTCTGATCAACCGCTGCACAGTAGCATAAGCCAGCCCGGTCATTTCCGCTATGTCGTATAGATTGAGTACATGGGGAAAATCTGAAAATATATACTCAAAATATCGCCGCACTTCTTCCTCCTGACCGAGCATGATTGCCTGTGCATAGCATGTTCGTGGCCCTTTTATTTTCCTGCTGCTGACCGACCCGTGAGGGACTTGAGTATTCCCGGTGCTGTCGCGTTTTTTCAAGTATGCGATTATATCTTTCAGCGCGACCCGGTAGCGCCGTGTCTTTTTGCCGGTGTCCTCACAGGGGATAATACCGCTATCCAGCAGATATTTTGCGGTTCGTTTCGATATCCGGCAGATAACATACAGTTGTTCCTTACTGACATATTTTGGATACCGTTTCCGCAGTTCTTTATATTTTTCATCTTCCATAGCGCCCTCCAAAATCGTTATGATTTTGTCAATGGCAGGTGGCGCTAATAAAGTATCAGTCCGTTTTCCAACGGTTTTTGCTTGGTGCAGCACCGCAAAATAAGGCGATGTCTGCTCAATGTATGCTCTTTTTCCAGAAATCTGCTCAAAAATGGCAACCATTCGAACCCGCAGCAGGCCAGGCGATTTAGTGGCAATTGCATAAGAAAGACCTGAAAATCCCTGCTAATTCAAGGTTTTCCAGGTCTATTACCTACTTACATCTTCCACTAAAGTTCGCTAAAGTTAAATCATATGAAGCGACTTGAAATCCGTTTGGGCGCAAGCCCACGGGGGTTCGAATCCCTCACTCTCCGCCAAGACAATTATCAAATATGGATATCTGACAAGAAAGCCCACTGTAAAGTGGGTTTTCTTGTCTTTTTTGTCGAAATCATCAGTATCTGATTTCGTAGATATATCTGGTATTTTTGCATATAGTGACGGGACTTGAACCCACACAATCCGAATAAACCGTGAACAGCGCAAAGGTTTGGGATTTGACCTGAGAGGGCCTGATTCCCGGCCTTTTTGCGTTTCCGGCAAAATAAAAAGAAACGGAGGGATAATAAGTATGCCAAGCTATACTCAGAACAAATCCAGGGCGATGGAAGAAATTGAGGTATTAACCCTGCGGATTGGGGGGCTGAGCCAATGAGCATATTCACTGTGAAGATCATGCGGCCCGGTGATTTCGGGTTGAGAACCTCTGCGACACTGGAGATGCCGGCGACTTGGGCAGAGTATCAAGACGCAAAACAGAAAGCGCGGATCACAGACGATAAGGTAATATATTCATCAAAGCTTTTATACTGCAAATATGATTGGCTGCACCCACATATCCCCGAAAACGCAGACCTACCCGAACTTAACCTGCTGGCGGCGAGGATAAACAAAAACCTTGAAGGCGACATAGGCGTTTTTGAAGCAATGGTGAAAATTGAAGCCGGGCGTGGCGATGGGCGGCAAATCCCCCTCCAACGATTGATCAATATGACCTTCAGCATAAAAGACTGCCATATTGTGGATAATATCAACAGTGACACACTTCTCGGTAAATTCCTGTTTGAAAATGGTTTCCTTGATGGCGGTGATGCGAAGGCGGTGCAGGTGCGGATCAATTCGAATAGACCTGTGAATAGTATGTTGGCCCTGCTGGGCAAAGAACACCGGGAAAGCGTGGGCGGCGCCCTAAGCCCCTCCGGACGTTACATTGAGTTTGACGGAACCATCGACGAAAAGTATACTCCCGGAGAAACACCATACTTCGACTGCTCCGATGCGCCTGTGGTATTGAAGATTTCTAAAGGGTATTATAGTAACCCGCGCTGCGACAATAATCCCAGCGCAACGCTCGAACTGCCGCTGTTTTCAACGAAAAGGCTCGACGATACGCTGGAAAGGCTGGAAGCCGCTTCGCTGAAAGAATGCGATTATTACTGCACCGGCTGTTTGATCCCCGCCGCTAAGACATGGCTTGACAACGCGCAGGATTTTGATCAGGCAACCGCCTTTGCCAAGACACTCTGCCATATGGAACAGCATGGCAGCGTCACTGTGTATAAAGCCCTGCTGGAAGCAGTGGGGTGCAATGACCTCGACACTGCTCAGTGGTTTGCCAAAGAGATTGGCGCCTATCAGCTAACAAGCGAATGCTCCGGGCCGGAGGATTATGCGCGGGATTACCTTGAGCGGCTACGGGCAGAAAGTAGTGGGATCGATCTTAGCGAATATGTCAACCTCCACGACCTTGGTAAAAAAGCCATGGAACTTGAAAACGCCGCGTGGACGTCTTATGGCGCCCTCAAACGTGAAGACGGAGGCCAGATATTAGCACAGGCGAACCAGCCCGGCATGGTAATGGAGATGAGGTGATGACAATGAACTTTTTTGAGCGGGAATTGAGAAAGCTATTTGAAAACAGCGAAACACTTGACGATGCCCGGTTCGCCGGACGGGTATGTATTGCCCGGTTGACCGATACCACGAATGTGAAGCTGGAATTCGTCACCCTCGGTACCGCCGACCGTTTTGAAGGGATCAAAGCCACCGTACTCAACCGTAACGAGGGGCAGATCGATTCCACAGTGTTCCGCTTCGCCGATATCCTCGGCAAAAAAGCAGTACCGGGCAACATATACCTGAAAGATGGCGTTGACCCTTATGCCTGGAAATGCGATGGCAAATACGAATGGTACGCCTACAAGCCCACGCCCCGGGATATTGAACAGGTCAGCGGCGCTGTGGACAGTTATCTCGAAATATTTCAAGGACCTGTACAAGCCCAGACGATGACACAGCAAATGAGTTAAAAACAGAAAAAGAAAAAAACTAGGCAGGCCGTCTGCGTGAAACGGCCGGATCTACCTCCCGCGGTGACGCGCCGGCGCCCGGCTGGAGGTGATGGCCCATCAACAGCTTTATGTCCTGGATAGGCGGAAAAAAGGCCCTGCGGGAGCTGATTGTCAGCCTGTTCCCATATTACTACGAACGATATGTCGAGGTGTTCGGCGGCGGCGGATGGGTATTATTCCACAAGCCGCCCGGCAATGACTTCGAGGTGTACAATGACTTCAACAGCCTGCTCACCAACCTGTTCCGTTGCGTGCGGGATAGGAATGAGGAACTGACCGGGTCATTGAACTTTGTACTCAACTCCCGTGAAGATTTTGAGGCCATACGCGACGCGCTGGCGAGGGATAGCCCCTTGGGCGATGTTCAAAGGGCCTCATATTTTTACCAACTGATCCGCTATTCCTATGCCAGCGGCCTGACCAGTTATGCCAGCCAGCCCCACGATATGCGGTCGAACTTCCCACTCATTGAGCAAGCCCACCGCAGGCTCGCCAAAGTGGTGATAGAGAACAAGGATTTTGAAAAGCTCATCCGGCAGTATGACCGCCCGGTGAGCTTTTTCTATTGTGACCCGCCTTACTATGAAACCGAGGGTTACTACCGTAACATCGGCGAGGAAGGCTTCACGGCGAAGGACCATATACGCCTGCGGGATACCTTGCTAGGCATTGAGGGGAAATTCCTGCTCAGCTACAATGACCACCCCTTTGTACGGAAGTTGTACGGCGGCTCCGGCGCCCATATTTTGGAGGTCAGCCGTATCAATAATATCAAGCAGCGCTATGATAATGGCTGCCTGTTCGAGGAATTGCTGATCGCCAATTATGACCTATGGGAGCGCGAAAACCGGCAGCCCGCACAAATGAGTTTATTCGATTTTATAAAATCAAGCGGCCCTGCATGGAACCGCGATAATCAAGGAGGAAAATGATATGGGTAATGTTTATTTAACGGTGACCGTCAACGCTGACGGTACTCTTACCATCCCGGCGTTCGTTGTGCGGGGCCTGGGATACCAGCCAGGCGCTGAAGTAGGCCTCGCGCTGCCCACGGATATTTGCCCCGCCGATTGTGAAGACAGCGAACTCCTGATCAGAAGGGTTTGCGATGACTACAGCGGCGAAGGCTATATCAATGAGGGGGATGTGATCAATATACCGCTTGAATTAATGCAAGCTGCCGGTATCCAAGTGGGTAGCGAATTATCCGTCCTGTACGCGGAGGGGATGATGGTTATCGCCGCTTGCGACGGCAAGCAGCGGGATCTGACGGATGAGCTTGGTTGCTTTATGGCCGAACTCGGCTATGACCCGGAAAGCGTGGAAACGGTCGAGGCAGCCTTGCCGTTTTAGTGAGAATGCCATAACCATCAAGATAAAACCCATGACATGGAGAGGAGGGGCGGTATGAAAGGCATTGAGATCAGAAACGGCTGCGTGTTTTACTACGGCAACCCAGCCGGATATGTAGATAAGGGTACTGCCGTCATGGACAACCTTTTTCGCGGAAAGGCGCTGGAATGCTGGATCGCTAAACGCGGGCTTGTCCCTGAGTGGACGGACGGTGTGTATGACCGGCTATCCAGCGGCGGCACGCGGATGGGAAAGACGTCCGCCCCGCTGAAATCCTGCCGTATTTGGCAGCTCAGGGCCGATGTGGACGTGATGATGAAGTTTATCGGTTATGAGGAAATGACCATGCGGTTCGGTGAGCCGGATGCGGAGGACTATGTCCCAGTATATGACGGCCAGGTCGAAACCAATGACCTGGAAGCGATTTGGGTGAAATTTAACAACCGGCGCCCACCTGGCTATAGCGGCCACTCGCTTTCCATGTCCGATGTCATCGAACTTTATGATCATGCCGGCAGCGAGTTCCATTATGTAGACCAGTACGGATTCAAACAAATCAGCTTTGATGGGCAGGAACAGGCGCAAGGCATGAACATGGGCATGTGACCCCAGGCGGCGGACGCCGCCTATGTATAGCAAATAAGCCAGAAAGGAGGAAGCCGCTCATTTTGAGCATGGGGCGCAGGCCGGCGCCCCGGTCATGCAGATGTAAGCACTAAATAAAAAATGGAGGGAATAATTAATGAAAAGACTTGTAACAAGGCTCAAGGAAATCCAAAGTAACAAAGCCGCCGCCAAAATCAGCGCGACAATCGCTACCGCCGCCCTTGCTCTTACCGGAGGGCTATGCGGCAAAGCCGCTGTGTTAAAGTGCGCGCTGGCCAACCGTTGCGGGGAGTCCTATGTTGACACCGCCGTCAAGATTTTAATTGCCGTGGTGATCGGCGCGCTTGTCCTTGCCGCCCTGTACACCCTGTTCGGCACAACCGTCATGCCCACAGTTACCCAGCGTGTCCGTGAAATGTTTAACTACAATGGCGGTTAAACCGGCGCGGAGTGAATAGGAGTATGAATCGCGGGAGGTAAACTATATGCCAAGAGGAAGGCCAAAAAAAACACTCACGCCGCAAACTTCAGCGGGAGACCATGCCCCACAGGATCAGGCGCCGGAAGGACAGGAAACTGTGGACACGGAGCAGGCTGCCGCTGAAGACTGTGAGATACTTGAAAGGAGGGAAATGGCTGATCCTGTTGTCCCGCAAGGACAGGCGCCGGCGCCTGATGGACGGCAATACCTTATCCCACTCAATGCGCGGATCGATTCGCTGGAAACAGGCGGCGCTGTCCGCGCCTTCGCAAGCGCTGATTACGGCGACTTGACCATTCGCAGGATCAGGGTAAAACAGGATGGTAACGGTGTACTGTCGGTATCCATGCCTAAGTTCAAGCAGATCGTTGGCTGGAAAGATACCTGTTCTTTCAATACGGAGGAATCCAGGGACCGGCTGGACAAAGCGATCCTGGACGCCTATGATCAGGAAATTGCGCAGCTTCATGGGCAGTCCCAATCCGGTGCGGATGCCCAAGAACAGGATGAAAGGCAGGAACAAGGCTGGCAGGTAATGAGCTTATGCTAACGCCGATAGCGACTGCCCACACTATACCCATTGTATTGCTTGCCACAAAGATATCGCCGCTTGAGATACAGGCGGCCTTTTTTTTCCCGCTACTGGCGCTAGCGTCTGTTGTTGATGCCCGCGCAAGGGTCATACCGGACAGTTTATGCGCGCTGATCGCGTTAACGGGGCTGATTTATTTCAGCCCCGTTAAACTGTTCGGCATACTGAGCGCCCTGCCGCTGTTGATTCCCGCGATATGCAAACAAGGCAGCATCGGCGGCGGGGATATCAAGCTGACGGCGGCGTCCGGCCTTATATTGGGTTTTGCGGGCGGGATCGCCGGGCTAATAACCGGCCTTGCCGCCATGTCCCTGTTTTTCTTGTTGGGCAAAGCAATTAACTGGCCGCGAAAGGATAAGGGCGGAAAGGCAAACGGGACAGCGGCGCTGCCGATGGCGCCTTTCCTCGCCATCGGGTTTAGCACGGTATACATTTTACTAAATTTCGCAGGTCTTTGACCGAAAGGAGGTCTTCAATCACATGAGCATATTCAGGAACAGGACTGTGACCGGCGCCCTGTGTATTTTTTTCTCCCTGGTTATTTGTTTTGGCGTCGCGCCCCTCTTCAACCAGAGCGCCAGCCAGAAAACCAAGATCGTCCGGATCAAGCAGGAAATCCACGCCGGCGAGGTGATCACGGCAGATAAGGTGGCAGTTGTGGAGGTTGGCGGCTACAATTTACCGGACGGGGTGATACGGCAGGTCGAAACCGTGCTGGGTAGGTACGCCACGGTGGATCTGATTGCCGGCGACTATATCCTTGCCGCCAAACTTTCCGACACGCCCGCCGCGGAAAACGCCTATCTGTACAGCCTGGACGGTTCGCGGCAGGCAATCTCGGTGACGATCAAATCTTTTGCCAACGGGCTTTCCGGCAAGCTGCAAAGCGGCGACATCGTCAGCGTGATCGCCGCCGACTACAAAAAGTTGGGGCAGACAGTGATACCCCAGGAATTACAGTATGTGGAGATCATCAGCGTGACCGCCAGCTCCGGTTATGACGCCAATACCGGAGAGCGGACGGGCGAGGACGAACGCGAGCTGCCCTCCACTGTTACGCTATTGGTAACGGTGGAGCAGGGCAAAGCGCTGGCCGAACTTGAAGCGGACGGTAAGCTCCACCTCTCACTCGTCTACCGCGGCTCGCCGGAAATTGCCGCCGTATATATCATGGCGCAGGATGAGATCATCGCCGCGATTTATAAGGCTGGGGACGACGAAATAGCCGGGGAAGAAACGGATGACAACGGGATTGCCGCCAAGCCACTGCCTCCCTTAAAAGAGGTGGAGTGATGATCGCGAAATTCAAAAAAGGCGGCGTCTTCTCAAGGCACAACAACACAGATGAGCCGGAATGCATTGATAATGGCGGCGTGCTGGCTGTTTGGGGCAGTCCCGGCAGCGGCAAAACCGTGGTGGCGGTGAAGATAGCGAAATACCTCGCGGATAGGAAACGCAATGCGGCGCTGCTTTTATGTGATATGACCGCCCCCATGCTGCCCTGCATCTGCCCAACCTCTGAACTGGAATGTGAGAGGTCGCTGGGCAGCATCCTCGCCGCCGCCCATGTGAGTGAAAACCTCGTCAAGCACAACTGCGTCACCCACAAACGGCTGCCCTACCTGACCATGCTGGGAATGCTCAAGGGTGAAAACGAATATACCTATCCACCTTATGCCGAAACCCAGGCGCGGGAACTGATCGGATGCCTGCGGGAGATCGCGCCCTATGTGGTGATCGACTGCGGAAGCTATATCGCCAACGACATCCTGTCCGCCATATCGCTGATGGAAGCCGACGCTGTTCTGCGATTGGCGAACTGCGACCTCAAATCAGTCAGCTATCTCTCCAGCCAGCTGCCGCTGCTGCGTGACAGCAAATGGGATGCGGACAAACAGTATAAAACTGCCTCAAACCTGCGGCCTAACCAGGCAGGTGAGCATATCGGGCAGGTACTGGGCAGCGTGGCCTTCCAGCTCCACCACTCGCCGGAATTGGAAGGCCAGTATCTAGCCGGCAACCTTCTCACCGACCTCTCTATGAAGGATAGCCGCCCGTTCCGGAAAGAGATAGAGCGCATCTGCGGGGAGGTGTTCGGGTGCTAGGACAGAAACGAAACGATTCACTGTTCGCGCCGGAAGGACTGGCGCCTCAAGATACGGTGGCAACCGATAGCACAATAGTAGCAGAAGAAGCTGGCGCGGATCGGGAAGAATTGGCCGCCGGCTTGGCCGAGCGGGACATCTATATGAAAACACCGCCCACAGCCCAGCCAGCGCCGCAATCTGATGGCTATGATGAAATAGCGCCGCGCAGAACGCTGGCTTCGCCAAACGCCGCCACGACACGGGCTTATTCCTTGTTCTTTACGCCGGAAGACGAGGGCTATGATTTTAGTTCGGTTCTTGCCGGCGTACAGGAATATGTATCGTCGAAGTACTCTACCCTGATCACGGACGGAAGCGGCGAGGATGCGAAAACGCAGATCAAGCGGTATATCTCGAAATATGTGCAGGATCACCGCATATCCGTTCAGGGACTATCCGGCCAGAAGCTGGTGGACGCTCTCTACACCGAGATGGCCGAGTTCGGCTTTTTGACAAAATATATCTTCGGCACTGGGATAGAGGAAATTAACATCAATTCCTGGCGCGATATAGAGGTGTTATATTCCACCGGGCAGCTTGTTAAGCTAGAGGAACAGTTTGAAAGCCCCGGCCATGCCATCAATGTGATCCGCAGGATGCTGCATGTCTCGGGTATGGTGCTGGACAATGCCAGCCCCGCCGTGCTGGGGCACCTGAGCAAAAACACCCGCATCGCGGTACTGAAAACCCCGTTGGTGGACGAGGATGTGGGGATATCCGCTTCAATACGCATCGTCAACCCGCAGAGCATGACCAAAGAAGATTTTGTGAACGGCGGCACGGCCACCGGGGAGATGATGGACTTTTTGTCCGAGTGTTTGCGATACGGGGTCAGCATCTGTATCGCCGGAAGCACCGGTTCCGGCAAAACGACCATAGCCGGATGGCTGCTGACCACCATTCCCCATAACAAACGCATTTTTACCATAGAAAACGGCAGCCGTGAGCTTTACCTTGTGCGGGAGCATGACGGGCGGGTGAGTAATAGCGTAATCCACACTATCACCCGCGAATCGGAAAATGAAAAACAGAACATCGACCAGGAAATCCTGCTTGATATGGCCTTGCGCTTCCATCCCGACGTCATTTGCGTGGGCGAGATGCGCTCGGCGGAGGCGTACACGGCGCAGGAGGCGGCCCGGACCGGCCATGCCGTGCTGTCCACCGTCCACTCCAATTCCTGCGAAGCCACCTGGCGGCGCATAGTTACCCTGTGCAAACGTAAATATGACATGGCGGACGATACCCTCATGGACTTGGTCAGCGAGGCTTTCCCGGTCGTGGTGTTCGCCAAGCAACTCGAAAACAAAGAGCGTAAGATCATGGAGATCATGGAATGTGAAACCCTGCCGGATGGTATGCGCCGCTATAATAGCCTATACCGCTATAATATAACAGAAAACAAAATGGATAAGGGCGCGTTTATCATCGGCGGGCGCCATGAGGCGGTAATGCCTGTATCTAAAGGGCTGCAAAAACGGCTTTTGGAAAATGGCATGCCCCAAGACCTCCTTGAGGGGCTGGCGGGAAAGGAGAATGAAATCCTATGACCAGTATATTGCTCATGGCATGTGCCGGCATGATAGCCGGCTTTTTCATCCTGCTACAGCTATCGACGACGGAAATAGCGGAGTCGGCGCTACGCCGCCTGACGGCAAAACCCAGGAGCCTCAAAGACGACATCAACGAAACCACCCAAAGGAAGAAGAAATCGCTGATCCGCCGGGAGGTCGATGATGCGAGGAATATCCTCAAAATGACCGGCCGTGAGCAGAAATTCCCGGCTGTCTGCGCCATGTCCCTGATGCTGTTTGTGACAGGCGCGGCGGCGGCAATCATGATGGGCAACCTGTTCCTCATACCGGTGCTGGCGGTCGGGATGATGTTTATACCTTTTTGGTATATCAGGCTGACCCAAAGCCATTATAAAAAGGCCATTGCGAGTGAATTGGAAACGGCGCTCAGCATAGTGACCACGGCATACCTGAGAAATGAGGACATCCAGACCGCTATGGAGGAAAACCTCGGCTACCTCAACCCGCCTGTACTCTCTGTTTTCAGGGATTTTCTCGCCAGGATACGGCTGGTTGACCCCGATGTGGCGGCGGCCCTACGGAATATGAGGATGAAGATTGAAAACGAGGTTTTCCGCGAATGGTGCGACGCCTTGATCGCCTGCCAGCAAGACCGCGGTTTAAAAACCACCCTCTCCCCCATCGTGTCGAAGCTCAGTGATATGCGCATTGTTAACGGCGAACTGGAAAACCTGATCACCGAGCCGAGAAAGGAATTTATTATTATGCAGATCCTGCTGGTAGGCAATATTCCCTTGATATGGTTCCTGAACAAAGGTTGGTACAATACGCTGATGCACACGCCCTTCGGTCAGGTTATCCTGGCTGCCTGCGCCGCTGTGCTGTTTGTAACCACGGCTTTTGTGATCAAGCTGACACAGCCCATTGAGTATCGGAGGTGACTTTATGGCAATATGGCTGGTGATGTTTGGGGCTTTCTTGGCCGGCGGGCTATTTTTTATCGCGGCGGATATCTTTAAGCTGCCGGCCCTTGCCACCCAAAAAGCGATGATCTCAGCGGGGCGGCAGGCCAAGGTCAAAACCAGAACCATCGAAGCGTTGATGATGGGCTGGGCAATGAAACTTTCCCGGCTTATACGCATGGACGAGTACAAACGCTACCGGATGGCAAGTACCCTGATGGCAGCCGGCTTAGATATGACGCCGGAATTATTTACCGCATACGCGCTGGTCAAATCGGGCGGCGTCGCTTTGGGCATGATACCCTGCCTGGTTATCCTGCCGCTGGTGGCGCCGGTGTTATTGATTCTCGCTATCCTCACGTATTTTAAAACGATACAGGAAGCGGATGAGAAGCTGAAAGCCAAGCGCGAGGGGATGGAGCAGGAATTGCCGCGCTTTGTGTCAACCATAACGCAGGAGTTGAAGGTCAGCCGGGATGTGCTGGGCATTATAGACAACTACAGAAGGAATGCCGGCACGATGTTTGCCGCCGAACTGGATATTTTGGCAGCCGACATGCGTTCCGGCTCATATGAAGCGGCTTTGACCCGGTTCGAGTCGAGGATCAATTCCGCGATGCTCTCGGACATCGTGCGCGGGCTGATCGGCGTCCTGCGGGGCGACGACGGGGCGATATATTTCGAGATGCTCTCCCATGACATGAGGCAACTGGAACTGCAGCGGCTCAAGGCAAAAGCAATGAAGGTACCGCCTAAAATCCGCGTGTTCTCTTTTATCCTGCTGATGTGCTTCCTGTTTTCCTACCTCGCCATTATCATCTTTGAAATAGTAAACTCTCTCGGCAAACTGTTTTAGAACACTGTATGACCGTTTATTATCTTCATATGAGAAGGAGGGATACTTGATGGATAATAACGGGATAATCAAGCATATTGAGGGGATGAGGTTATGCTGAAAGTTTTAAAATCCCGTGGCGGCGAGGGGTATATTGATATGGTGATCCTGGTATTGTGCGCCATGTTGGTGATTGCGCTGGCGGTGCGGGTATTCCCCATATTTATCGCCAAGCAGCAGCTTGATATCTTCGCGACCGAATTGTGCCGCGACGCGGAGATTGCCGGGCGCGTGGGGATCGAAACAGACTGGCGTGAACAGGCCTTGCGGGAAAAGATGGGGATCGACCCCCAGATATCTTGGTCGAGGACAGGCCGGATACAGCTCAATGAAGAATTTACCGTGACCCTGACGCTGCGGATGGATTTAGGTTTATTCGGGGGCTTCGGTTCATTTCCCATCACCCTGCGCGCGGAAGCCGGCGGCAAGAGCGAGGTGTACTGGAAATGATAAAACAGATACTGCAGGACCGGCGCGGCGCTTCGTTCCCGCTGATAGTCGCCGTGACCCTGGCCTTGCTCATCATTGTCGCCGGGATATCCGAATACCTGCGCCTGCTGATCATCGCTCAGGGTTTACGGGACGCGGTACAGGGTTCAGTGATAGCCACGGTGACCGAAAACTATGATAATGTCTATCACGGGGCGCGGGAAGGATATTCCGGCGCGTATCAACCGATGGCGGGATATTTCGAGGAAAGCCTTGACTACGGCGATATCTACAGACGATTGGACAATGTACTTGGCCTTACCAGGAGTGGGATCTACCATGTCAAGAGATATGCGGACGGGAACAAGGAATTCCAGGTATGGGGCCTGTCGGTCTACTTCCGTAACGCCCCCTTCGCGCATGGTGATACGGAAACAGCGCGCTTTATGGCGGATTGCCGGATCGAGCTGGAAGTTCCCGTATCATTCGCCGGAAGGATGCTGCCGCCGATGCGGATCACCGTCAAGACCAGCGCGGGGTATACGCCGAAGTTTTAATAAAATTGTCAAAAAAGGCTTGACTTCTTGGACTTTTTGTGGCAGGGTTGAGTTGAAATAGCAATGAAGCAAATCTATAAGTGAGGAGCGGGCACTATGAAAAACAGGACAAGAAAATGGCTGTTTTTTGCCGGATGCCTTGTGATATGCGCGGTTATGGCCGCGCTGATCGGCAGCCGGTTCACAGAAGGGCCAAAACCAGACGACCAGTTACTGATTTTAGATATCCCAGCGGGCGGCGCCACGGTCAGCGCTGAAGTGAAACCGGGCGGCGCCACAGCCAACGCCGGCGCGGAACCGGGCGGCGCGGCTGCAAAAGACGACGCGATTCCCATTGTGGTAAAGCCGGATACGCCGATACAAAGCGAAAGAAGCAGCGTTATTGGCGACGGCGCGGTGTTCACGGGAAGCGAGCAGACCATACAACCGCATGCCACAAAGCCGCAATATGATGAGGAAACGCTCAAAGACCCCACAAAGACGCCGGACGGAACACTGCTCAGCGAACCGCCGCGGCATGTGGATCACGACACAGTTACCACGCCGCCAGCCGAGGGCAAACCATCCGGCAATGGCGGCAAAAACGGCAACGGCGGCGGCTCAGCGGGAGGGCTTCCCGGCTTTGAGAATGTGCCAAATGCCGGCGAAAATAAAGTTGTCAGCGCGGATGATATGTATGAAAACGGAAACAAGATCGGTATAATGAAGTGACGCTAAATACGAATATAGGCAAAGAAAAGGCATGGCGTATAGCTGTGCCTTTTCATATTTGCCGGAAAGGAATAGCATGAAGAGATATCGAATAGCCAGCGTCTTGCTGGCTTTGATACTATGCCTCGCGATACCGCTAACCGCTTATGCCGGGACAGATGACGTCGGCGATCCAAACATTGATTCCGGCGGCGGCGGGATGGGCAGCGGCTCATCGCAGAGTTACTGGAGCAATGGAAATGATGGCGTCCGGGTCACAGTGGTTCGGGTAAGCGACCAAGCGATAGTCGCCACCCCAATAGATTTGACGAATAAAAATCCAGCGTCTTCCCTTACCCACTTTGGAAAGGTATGTAAGGTTCAGTATAAGAACGGCGCCAGGCTTTCGCCAATACAAGGCGGGTATGTATGTGTTAAGCCAAGGCAGGCGCTACCTCGTATTATCCCAAACAACAGCGATGGCAACAATATTGATGCAATTCGAAGTTATTTCACCGATGAACAAGTCATTCGTTCTATTGCCGGTTTAGCCGGCATGGATTTTGACATCCTGATCAATGGCCAATACAAGCTCTTTCTTGAGCCTATCGCCTACTTCAAATATGAAGGCGTGGACGTGGGGATGACCGCCACCGAAGCCGCCATGTACGACGAAACGGTCAGCGGCCAGTTACGGAGCAGGATGCTCTCCCTCTCCCATAAAAACCTGCCGCTGGCGATGTTCCTTGAAACCCCTGACCTTGGCTACCCGGCGTGGCCGGGCAGCCGCAATACCCCGGCCACAAACGCGGATATCAAGTCCGCGCTGGGACTCGGCATCGTCCGCTTTGAGGAATTGCCGGAAGGGATCGTGTTGGATACCTATGACTACGAATACAGGGTGAATACCGAGGTGATCACCTCAGTCATGGTCAGTGGCGGTCAATCCGACCCCTCGCGTCCCGCCCGCGTCACTTTCTATATAGGCGGCGCGGTGTACAATGTCGGTAATGTCTATTACCCTTCCGGCGATTCCCAGCTGGCTTGGGTGCGGTGGACAACGCCTGCCATAGCGCAAGATATGGTGATCAGGGTAAGCGTCTCCGGACCCGGCTCGGCTCAGGGAACCATCAATGTCAAGATCGTCGATCTGGACAGGGACCCGCCGCCCAACCCTGTGGCGGATGACCGCAATGACTCCTTCGCCCATGCGCCGGTTCCCAGCCGCTTGCAGAGGATCTCGGCGAGCTGGGGCGTATGGCGGCCATGGTGGTACGCCTATTGGGTATGGCACAGATACAGGGACGGCGGCGGATACTGGTGTGACCACGGCTGGTGGGAATTCAGCTATGACAGTTACAGCGCCGGCTTGAATGCCTCCATGAACATCAAACAGGATGAACACAACCCCACCGCCAGCGGCAGGGCAATGAAAAGCGGTTACGGGATCAATCAGGCCGTGACGGCAAATGTGAGTTCCACGCAAAGCAGCGCGGTCACCCCGGCGCAAAATGCCGTCAGCTATTTCCCGGAGTTCCGCTATGAGCGGTTCTGGCGGCTGCTGGAGCGGACGGTCAGCGGCAATAGCGCGCGGTTTGAATTCAAACGCAACAACTACTCCACATATAAGGGCCGGACGCATTTTACACCCATTTGGATGCCTGACGGTTCATACACGGTCAACACCTGGCTTATTGATTCTTGGACCCCTGCTGGGATGCTCGGTGTAAGCCTGACCGATAGCCTGACCATCCGGGGATCACTCTGGGACGACTGGCATGTCGCGCCCCTCTAAAACTGTGGGAAAAACAGAAAAAAACATGGCCGCGAGGATAAAAACCCGCGGCAACGATCTGAACAAAGAAAGGTGGCATTAATTTTATGAAGAAATCTTGGAGAATCATTGGCGCTTTCGTCTTGGTCATTACCTTCTGCTGCATGTTCAGCGTGACGGCGCTGGCGTCGTCCGGTAATGTGGCGGGCGCCATTGAAAACACATGGAAAGACGCCTCCGCTCAGATCAAGCAGGTAGTCAACAATGTGGTGTTTCCTGTGATCGACCTGATCCTGGCGGTGTTCTTCTTCGCAAAATTGGGCATGGCTTACTTCGACTATAGGAAGCATGGGCAATTTGAATGGACTGCCCCTGCTATCTTGTTCGCCTGCCTGGTATTTTCCCTGACGGCCCCATTGTATGTCTGGTCTATTATCGGGATATAATGTTCACTGAACAGTAGTGGCGCGGTCACGCAAAAAAGTGATCGCGCCACTTTTACGCGCCCGCGCTGTTTTTGAAAGGGGTGAACCGCCGCTTGTTTATATGGGATTTCGTATTCGGCAATGTTATGAACGAGATTTTGGACTGGTGCTACGGCCAAGTAATCGGCGTCCTCGGCAATTTTTTCTCCAGTGTGAGCGGCATGGGCGTTGAACTGTTCACGCTGGAACCTATCCAGGGTATCGTCCTGTTTTTCCGCTATCTCGGCTGGGCGCTGTTCATTGTGGGGCTGGTGGTCGCGCTCTTTGAAGCCGGCATTGAGCAGCAATCCGGGCGCGGTAATTTTAAAGACGCCGGCCTTAACGCCATTAAGGGCTTTATGTCTGTATCTTTGTTCACCATTGTGCCGGTGGAACTGTATAAGCTGGCTGTTACCATGCAGGGCAGCCTCACAGCCGGCTTGACCAACTACGGAAATTATACCGCGCTTACGGATAGTGTAATGGGGGCCATAGGCGCTATTCAGGTCACCTTCAACTATTACAATACGCTAACAATGCTGTTTGTGGCTATCCTGATGGGGTATGCGGTGATCAAAGTGTTTTTCGGGAACCTGAAGCGCGGCGGCATTTTGCTGATCCAGATCGCGGTAGGGTCGCTGTATATGTTCAGTATACCCAGGGGCTTTATTGATGGGTTCACGCAGTGGATAAAGCAGGTGGTCGGCCTATGCCTGACCACCTTCCTGCAGGTGACATTCCTTGCTATCGGGCTGTATATAGTGCCGCATCACCCCATCATGGGGCTCGGCCTGATGTTGGCTGCCGGTGAAGTGCCAAGGGTTGCCGGGGCGTTTGGGCTTGAGACTTCGACCCGGGCCAGTATTATGAGCGCGGTTTACACAGCGCAGGCGGCGGTCAGCACAACAAGGACTATTGTGCATGCGGTGACCAAATAAAAGGAGGACGGATCATGTATATCTACCCAGATAATCTGAGCGCGAAAGCGACCCTGTGGTTATGGGAACTGAGGGATATCGGCATTGTGGGCGTGGGCGCCTTGCTTTCTGTTTTGGCAATAGCGCGCTTCGGTTTGATCTTGCCCATCGCTGTCACGGCGGCTTACGCTTTTTTGGCCATTCGTTTTGATGGCACAAGCATACTGGATTTCATCCGCTATGCCTGCGCCTTTTTTATCACAAAAAAACAATTCTATGAATGGAGGATGAACCCATGACCAAGATCACGGCCATGGGATGGGAATACGCCAAGGAGGATAAGCGATGAGCAGAAAAAGCGAAAAAGCCGCCGCCGGGGAACGTGAATCCACGCGGCAGGTTATGGGGATCGACGGCATCAAGGATTTTTGTTTGCAGACCGCTCACGGGGAGTTGGTCTTTTTTCATATCAAGCCCACGAACCTCTCCACATTATCGGAAGCCAGTATCAGCGCCCGCATTTATGCGCTGATGACAGTACTAAAGGGGCTGGCGGAGATCGAAATGCTGTGCCTGAACAGCCGGGAGAACTTCGAGGGCAATAAGCGGAATATCCGCGCCCGCATGGAGCAAGAGGAGAACCCCGCCTTGCGTATGTTGCTGGAACAGGACTTGAGCCATCTCGACCGCATACAGGTGCAGATGGCGACCGCCCGGGAATTCCTGATCATTATACGCTTGAAGGATGAAAAGGAGCCGGAAGTGTCCCCCTTCCTCTCCAGGATCGAAAAGAGCCTCAAGGATCAGGGTTTCATCGTAAAAAGGGCTGATGAAACCGCCATCAAGCGGCTACTCGGCGTCTATTTCGAACAAAACGTCACCACCGAGCGGTTCGAGGATTTCGACGGTGAACGATGGGTCATCCTGGGAGAATGACCACTATAAATAACTCAACACTCACAAACCGGGCTGCGAAGAAGGCCGCCAGACAGGAGGTATGAAGTCATTGAAAAACAGGGAAAAAACAAGGACGGCGAATACCGGGAACGTAAAGATCAAGGATTTCCTTGATATGATCGCGCCCTCGGTACTAAAATTCAATACCGACCACTACATTTGCGGCAATACCTTCCGCTGTGCGTGGGCGTTGCGGGAATACCCCACCACCACCGACGAACAGGCCATACTCCGGCATTTGGGCGAGAAAGACGGCGTCACCTTGCGTATTTATACCCGTCAGGTCACGCCCGCGGAGGAAAAACGCATCATCCACAATGCCGCCAATAAAAACCGCCTGAGCCGCGCCAACACCAATGACTTGCGGCAGGCTGTCACGGCGGAGAGCAATTTGCGGGATGTGGCGGCATTGGTAGCCGGTATGCACCGCAACCGTGAACCCCTCCTGCATTGCGCCGTTTACATCGAACTGACCGCCCAAGACTATGACCAGCTAAAGCTGCTTCAGACAGAGGCGCTGACCGAGTTGGTGCGGAGCAAGCTCAATGTGGACCGTCTGATGATGCGCCAGCAGCAGGGGTTTATATGCGTTATGCCGTCCGGCCACAATGCGTTTGGCATACAGTTCGAACGGGTGCTGCCGGCCAGTTCGGTAGCTAATCTCTACCCCTTCAACTACAGCGGCAAGACCGACCCGCATGGTTCCTACATCGGGCGGGACAAGTTCGGCTCCAACATAATCGTGGATTTTGACCGCCGCGACGACGACAAGACCAATGCCTCTATCCTGATCCTCGGCAATAGCGGCCAAGGCAAAAGCCACCTCCTCAAGCTGTGCCTATGCAATATCTTGGAATCCGGCAAGAGTATCTTGTGCCTAGACCCGGAGCACGAATATGTCGAACTGTGCGGGAATCTCGGCGGTTGCTTTATTGACCTGATGAGCGGCCAATATATGATCAACCCCCTGGAACCAAAAACCTGGGATGAAAGCGGCAGCCCCAATGACTTCGACGCGCCCCAGGCATTTCGTCAAACCACCAAGCTCAGCCAGCATATCAGCTTCCTCAAAGATTTTTTCCGCAGTTATAAGGATTTCGCCGACCGCCATATCGACGCCATTGAGATCATGATCCAGAAACTGTATGGCAAATGGGGGATATCCGACCAAACCAATTTCAGCCGGATGAAGCCGGGGGATTATCCCATACTCGCCGACCTGTACGAATTGATCGAAGAGGAGTTCAGGGAATACGATGGGAGCTGCCGCCAGTTATATCCCGCCGCGCTTTTACAGGAGATACTGCTGGGGCTCAACTCCATGTGCATAGGCGCCGAGAGCAAATTTTTCAACGGCAACACCAATATCACTACCTCTCGCTTCGTGGTATTCGGCGTCAAGGGGCTGCTGCAGGCGAGCCGGAACGTGAAAAACGCGCTGTTGTTCAATGTTCTGTCGTATATGTCCGATAAGTTGCTGACCGAAGGTAACGCGGTGGCGAGCATCGACGAGCTGTACCTGTTCCTTACCAGCGGCAGCGGCAATAATCTTGTGGTGATAGAATATATCCGCAGCTGCATGAAGCGCGTGCGCAAGAAGGATTCGGCGATGATACTGGCCAGCCAGAACCTGGAAGATTTCAATGTGGACGGCATCCGCGAACTGACCAAGCCGCTCTTTTCCATCCCCACCCACGCTTTTCTGTTTAATGCCGGCAATATCGACAAACGTTTTTATATCGACAGCCTGCAATTGGAGGAATCGGAATACAACCTGATCCGTTATCCCCAGCGGGGCGTCTGCTTATATAAATGCGGCAACGAGCGCTATTACCTTGCCGTCCACGCGCCGGCCCATAAGGAAAAGCTGTTCGGTAAAGCAGGCGGACGATGATGGCCGCGGTCAGCAGGAGGTATTAAAGTATGGATATAAAAGACCAGCGGTTCGGCATAGAGATAGAGTTTACCGGGATCACCAGGGAAAAAGCCGCGAATATCGCGGCTGATTTTTTTGGCGCATGCCCAAGATACGACGGGACAAGTTATGATGTATACTCCACCCGCGATGGGCAGGGCCGCAAGTGGAAGTTCGTATCCGACGCCAGCATAGACGCCCAATTGAAATTAAGTGGCCAAATTATCCCCGCCGAATCCAAGTACCGGGTGGAGCTGGTCAGCCCCATCTGCCGCTACGAAGATATCCCAGTTATACAGGAACTTGTGCGGAAACTCCGGGAAGCAGGGGCTTTTGCCAATGAGAGCTGCGGCATCCATATCCATGTGGACGCCTCTCCATTTGACGCCAATGCATTGCGCAATATTACCAACATTATGGCTTCTAAAGAGGATCTGATTTATAAAGCCCTGCGGGTGGAGGTGGCGCGGGAGCATTCTTTCTGTAAGAAGACCGACCCCAACTGGCTGGAGGAGCTTAACCGCAGAAAGCCAAAAACGCCACAGGAGGTCAGCCGGATTTGGTATAGCAAAAACCGCGACAGTCAAAACCGCGGCAACGAAGCTCATTACCATGACAGCCGCTATCATTGCTTGAACCTGCACAGCGTATTCAACAGGGGCACAGTGGAGTTCCGTCTGTTTAACAGCGATATCCATCACGCCGGCAAGATCAAAGCCTATATCCAGCTCTGCCTGGCCATCACCGCGCAAGCCCTCAATCAGGCCAGCGCCAGCCGTATCAAAACGCAAACCACTAATGAAAAATATACCTTCCGCACCTGGTTGTTACGCCTTGGTATGATCGGGGATGAATTCAAAACAGCGCGCGCGCATTTGTTGGAACACTTGGACGGCTGCATCGCTTGGAAAGACCCGGAACAGGCCAAACGGCAACAAGAACGGTTGCGGATGAAAAAAGAAAAGGAGATGCGGGAGGCGGCGGAAACCGCCGCGCAAGAGGAAATGCCTGGCCATTCCATGAGCATGGGCATGTAGTGACTAACCCGGATAAAGCTGAAGGGCTTAGAACTTAGAGCTTAGAGCTTAGAGCTTAGAGCCTAGAGTTTGGAAATTAATAGACAACCACGTAAATTCAATCCGCCGCGCTTTCGCGACACAATTACTACACACTACGCACTACACATTACACACTCGGGCTGCAAAGCAGCCCGCCAGAGGGAGTTGAAAGAATGAATGAAAAACGGTTATATATTGCCTATGGCAGCAATTTGAACCTGCCGCAAATGGCGCTGCGCTGCCCCACCGCCAAGCCGGTGGGCGCGGCTATTCTCAAAGATCACGAGTTGCTGTTCCGCGGCGGGCCGCTAAACGGCGTGGCGACGGTGGCGCCGAAAGAGGGCGCCGCCGTGCCTGTTTTGGTATGGGATATCAAGCCAAACGATGAAATCGCCCTCGACCGCTACGAAGGATACCCTAACTTGTACGGTAAACAAAGGATGGATGTAAGGCTGGGCGGCAAGACTGTCTCCGCCATGGCCTATGTAATGGCGCCGGGCCATGGCGCCGCGCAACCTGCGAATCACTATCTGAACGTGATCGCCGGGGGATACAGAAGCGCTGGTTTTGATCTGGGTATCCTTGACGCCGCCTTGAAACGGACAGAGGAAATTATAGCTGAAGAAATGAAATGCCAAGCCACTGAATCGGTCGATGAACAAAGCCAAGGGCAGGTTTGCCTGTTCAATTTGAAATGGAGGTGAGCGGATATGACTGATCCCGCGACCATAGCCGCCGCGGCCAAGACCGCCGCTTTATTCGCCAATGATAAGGCCCGCAAAGGCATCGGCTGGATCATCGTTGCCATCCTCTCTCCCTTTATTGTGGTCATCGCCCTGATCGCTGCTCTCTTTTCCGGCACGTCGCGGCATAATTCCAATGCCGTGGATCTGTGTTTTTTCGGCGGGTATATGCCGCCGGATGTACCCGCCGATTACCGGCGGAATATCGAAACAATGCAGGGAAGCTTCGCCGGGCTGGATGATGCGGTCACGGAGATAAACGGCATGGCGGAGGACGGGCAAGTGGACGCCATCCTGGTTAAATCCATTTATTTTTCCCTGTTTTTCGGCGCCGGTTTTTCCGTGGACAATAAAGGGTTCGCCGATTGTTTCGTGCGATATGAGCAACGGGAACGGGAGGTTGAGAGCGAAAGTGTGAATGAAGACGGGGAAATTGTTGTTAATGTGACTATTGAAACCTATACTGTTGCCACCCCCCTGACAAGCCTGCCGGAGATTTACACCCGTCTGGAAATGATACTTGGTAGAGGCGTCACTGTGGATGAAAGGAATAATGCCGCCGAGATTTACCGGCATATCGTGTACGGCGATAACACCCCCACATATGGCCTTGAGTTCGATGATTGGCTCTGTGGGCTGCCGCTTTCTTCCGAGCCATTCGTAGGTACGAATGGCTTCTGTTCCCCAGTGGGCGCAAACTGGCGCAGCATGGTGACCTCCGAATTCGGCTATCGCCGGGATCCGTTTACCGGCGAACGCACCGGGCACGCCGGCATTGATTTGGGCGCGCCGAAGGGCACGTCCATCCGGGCGGCGCTGGGCGGGACAATACGCCTGGTGCGGTTTTCCACCACTGGCTATGGCTACCATGTGATGATTGACCATGGCGGCGGTTTCACTACTTTATATGCCCATTGCGCCAAAATCTTAGTCTATGAGGGGCAGGAAATCAGCGCCGGGGATATCATCGCGCAAGTGGGTTCCACCGGACGCTCGACCGGCAACCATCTTCACTTCGAGGTCATGATCAAGGGGGAAAAACAAAACCCCCGTATTTATTTGCCATAAAAAAAGGAGGGTCACGCCGATGAAAAATACCACGGTCACCATCAATATTGAGCAGGACAAACTCCGGGCGCTCCGGTTTTACGCAGGCAAAAAGGACGCCGACCTGAATGGCGAGTTGGAGGATTTTCTGCGTAAACTCTATGAAAAATATGTACCGGCGCAGACGCGGGAGTACATTGAAAGCCAGCCGGAACCGGCGCCTACGGCACGGGCGCGCGCCGCCAGATCAACAAGACAGACCGAGGATCAAGGAGGAGTATAAGATGGAATATGCTGATAGGGGACGCAATCGAAGAATCCATCACGACTGCCGGGCAGATTCTGGCTGATGCGGAACAAACAGGAAAAACAAGTGAAAAACAGCCGGCCAAGTAGGGGCAACCCATTTAACCGCCGTTTGTGCCAACGTAGCGCCTTGTACGCCACTTTGTCAGGCAGGCTGGACAGGTAGGCAGCCTGTCGCCACTTGAACGCGCTGTGAGGCCTTTGTCGCGGGAAGACCAGAGCTTAGAACTTAGACCTTAGAGCTTAGATGACAGTTAGCGTGGTGCGAAAATTATTGCCAGTTTTCGCTCAATTTAGTCGGTAAGTGCCTAAATCCTAACCCCTAACCCCTGATCCCTGACCCCTGACCCCTGACCCCTGATCCCTAAATCCTGGCTTTTCGATTTTAGTGCAGGATAAAGGGGCGGCGTCACCGCCCCGTCCACACCGGCCCGCAACGCGGGCCGGGGAGCGCCTTCCGGGATTTCGGCGCTGGCGTCACAATTGGGCCGTAACGCGCACTATGGCGTCACGGCTTCATACATACCTTGCTATAGCAGGGATCATATAGAAGTCAGGAGCCAGGAGCCAGAAGTCAGAATAAAAAACCTTTTCTGACCCCTGATCCCTGACCCCTGACCCCTAAATTCCGGAGGTGCGCAAATGACAGAAAGAAAGGAAGAAAAAGTACGGTTCCCGCTGCGGCTTTCGCGGGATACTGATAGCCTGGTCAAAGCGGCGATGCCGCGGGATAATTGCCATAGTCAGAATGAGTTTATCGAAAAAGCAATCCGCTTTTATACCGGGCATATCGCGGCGAAAGACGGCGCCGCGGCGCTTTCGGGGCAGCTGGTATCTGTGATACACGGAACGCTGGACGACAGCGAGAACCGTATTTCCCGCCTGCTTTTTAAGCTGGCGGTGGAGCTGTCGCTGACTATGCATGTGGTGGCGGCGGGAAAAGGCGTCGGTGAAATACCGCTGGCCCGGCTGCGCGGTAAATGCGTAGAGGATGTGCGCAAAAGCATCGGCAGCGTGAACATGGAAAAGATCGATGAATATCAGAACGGGATGTGATAATAAATGCCCCGCGTCATTTTTATCTGCCCTTACCTCAAAGGCAAAGGCCGGATGGCGGCGCGGCGGCAATACTATGTGAAATACATCGCCACCCGCGACGGTGTGGAAATGATGGACGATTCCCAAAAACTGCTGCCCGGCACGCGGAGCCAGCAGCAACTGATAGCGGATATCCTGAAAGATTTCCCCGAAACCGCCGAGCGTTTTGAATATGAGGATTATCTCCAACAGCCGACGCGGGAAAACGCCTCGGCTTTCATCACCGCCGCGCTGGAGCAGAACCTTGCCGTACTCAGCAAACGGGAAAACTATGTCGGGTATATAGCGCGCCGCCCACGCGCAGGGCGCTTGGGAAATCACGGCCTGTTCAGCGGCCAAGACGAACCCATTGTGCTGGATCAGGTGGCTAAGCAAGCGGCTGAGCATCCCGGTAATATGTGGATGCCCATCATCTCACTGCGGCGGGAGGACGCCGCGCGGCTCGGCTACGATAATGCCGCGAACTGGCGCGCTTTCCTTTCCTCCTATGCCGCCAATATGGCGAAGGGGCTTAAAATCCATCCTGACCGCTTCCGCTGGTACGCCGCCTATCATGATCAAGGGCATCACCCTCATGTGCATATGGTATGCTGGTCGGCCGATGCGAAGGAGGGCTTCCTTACCAAAGAAGGTATCCGTGAAATAAAATCCGGCCTCGCCACGCGCATCTTCCGGCAGGAGCTTCTGCATATCTATGAACAGCAGACGACGTATAGGGATTTACTGAATGAAGAGGCGCAAGGCGGGATGGCAGCGCTGATCACCCGTATGGAACAGGGTGTGTTGCAAAATGATATTATTGAAAACCTTATGGCGCGGCTGGTGGAAAAGCTGCGCTCCCATAAGGGCAAAAAACAATACGGATATTTGTCCGCGGCAACAAAGGAAATAGCCGACCGGATCGTTGATGAGTTGGCAAAGGACGGGCGGGTGGCGGGTGCTTATGCCAAATGGTGCGAAATGAGAATGGAAGTCCTGCGTACCTATCTGAAAGAACCTCCGCATCCCGGCCCGCTGTCCGCGCAGAAAGAATTGAAGCGCATCCGCAATATAGTGGTGGAGGAGGCGGCAAAGCTGGCTGCGGGTGGTTTTATTTTTGATTCCAACAGCGATGATGATTTCACAGCAGATGTACTCAATGAAGCGGAACTGCAGGAGTTGCTTATGGAAACGTCCGCGTTTTTCAATAGCGGCGAACCGTTACAGGAAACGTCCGCGTCTTTAAATAGCGGCGCCGGCCAGCCGATCCCCTGGTTTATCCCATACCGCAAAGCAAGGGCCATCCTGCGTGATGAGGAAAAAGACGTACCAAAGGCGGTTGCCTTGTTCAAGCAAGCCGCTGCAAATGAACCAGCCGGCTTTGCTTCCTTCGCTCTCGGCAGGATGTATCTGCGCGGCGTGGATTTGCCAAGAGATATACATGAAGCGGTTCGCTGGTTGGCGCGGTCGGCCGGGCAAGGAAACCACTATGCTTGTTATGCTTTGGCGGCAGTGTATCTGAATGATCAGGAAATCCCCAAGGATATAGGGCGGGCGCTGCCGCTGCTTCTACTAAGCGCCAAAGCCGGCAATGATCAGGCTATGTGCCGGCTGGGCAGGCTTTATCTGGAAGGCGAGGATGCGCCGCAAGACAGCGGCCTGGCCGCGCGTTTCCTCACGGAAGCGGCGCGGCGCGGCAATCAATACGCGCAGTATGCTCTGGGCAAGTTGTATCTGATGAACAACGACATTCCCCGCGACAGGGAACAGGCGCGCTATTGGCTGGAACAGTCGGCGGAGCAGGGCAATGAATACGCGCGCTTTCTTCTCGGCCACTGCGGCAGCCTGCAAGGCCCCGCGCTGTTTTTAGCGGCGACCAGGCTGCTGCGCCATATGGGCCGGATATTTCGCGAAAACCCGCCCACACTGGGCAGGGTTTCCGGCTCCGACCAGAAGCAACGGCGCAAGGAGCGGGAAAAGAAGATCGCGCTGGGCCATGCGCGCGACGAGCATATGTACTAATGCGGTCTGCGACCGCAAATTCAGGGATCAGGTATCAGGTATCAGGGATCAGGTATCAGAGATCAGGTATCAGGGATCAGGTATCAGAAACCAGATAAAAGAGTATTACAAAAACTGATCCCTGCCCCCTGATCCCTGATCCCTGACCCCTGGAGCAAGTGACTAATGGGAGGTGAAGCGATGCCATATATTCATTTTACTGAGGAGCAGATCTACCGCGCCAATGCGGTTGATTTGGAGCAGTTGCTGATGCGGCAGGGGGAGGGGCTGATACGCGCCGGGCGGGAAAAGCGGCTGGCCAGCGACCACAGCGTCACCGTCCGCGGCAATGCGTGGTATGATCACTCTGCCGCGACGGGCGGCTTGGCCATTGATTTCATGCGTAATTATTATGGCTTGACTTTCCCGGAAGCGGTGACGCGGTTATTGGCTGGCGAAACCGGCATGGTATATGCGCAGGCGAAAACAGAACCGCTTAGGGCGCCAAGCCCTTTGCCCTCCCCGCCGCCCATACCGATATGCGCCGGGTATTCGCCTACCTGCTCAAAAGCCGCCTGCTGGATAGGGATATAGTTTCCTATTTCGCTAGGGAAAAGCTGATCAATGAAAGCCGCGAACGGCTAAAAAACAAACACGGCGAGTGGCAG
>Ga0123356_10000999_pt1 | contig 31384 bp, 31 predicted proteins | sample TergutEmb28metaG_2_FD_92546 | JGI IMG/M metagenome (GOLD analysis project Ga0123356, IMG submission 92546) | Embiratermes neotenicus P3 segment gut microbial communities from Petit-Saut dam, French Guiana - Emb289 P3 | ecosystem: Host-associated > Arthropoda: Insects > Digestive system > Gut ...
ACCTCTTTTCCACGGACCTTCTTCGTTTGTAATAACACAACTTGTACTGGATTCGCTTCCTGCGGCGGGAATTGTTAAAATTGCACCGATAGGCAAAGATTTTTCCGGGCTTCTTTTTCTTTCAAAAAAATCCCAAAGATCGCCGTCATTTACAACGCCTGCAGCAATTGCTTTTGCAGAGTCAATTGCAGAGCCGCCGCCGACAGCAAGAATAAGTTCAAGTTTTTCACGTTTTACAATTTCAATTCCTTCTTTAACAAGCGAAAGACGAGGATTGGGAAGCACACCTGTCAGTTCTATCCACTCGACCCCTGCTTCTTTCAAACTTTTTTTTACTCTATCAATTAAACCTGAACGAACAGCAGAGCCGCCTGAATGATGCAATAGCACACTTTTTGCGTACAAAGCGGTTTCTTTTCCAACCTGATTTTCTGTTTCCTTGCCGAAAATTATTTTTGTTTTATTACAATACTCAAAATTCCGCATGATTATCTCCTTTTACAACTATACAATTTATCAATGAAACGGTAAACTATAGTTATGAGCACAGGATTTTCCGGAAGGTTTTGCCGTAAATGTTTGTATAGTTCGATTTCTACCGAAGACATGAATCGTTTTGCAAAGATGGCATATCCGGGTTATGACATTTATAAAAGCAGCGGATACCCAAAAGGATATCCCATCAGCAGTCAGGATGCTGCCGATCGGATTGTAGCGGATATGCTTAAAGACGGGTATTATATTGATTTTGTAGAAACAATTGTCAGAATTGATAATAACGGATACATGGGAAAAAAATATTCCTTCAGAGGTTTGGATGATATTATCGATGATGTTATTCAAGCCGGATATAATTTTGACAGTACAACAGGGCAGTTTTTTGAAGACCAAGAACAGCAAATAACCCGTAATTGGGGACGTTTATTGGAAGGTGATGAGCGGCAAATGGCTGTACTGCGGCTTGATGTTGTTGGCAATACTGTTTTAGTAAAAGAAAATTCAAGAGCATTAGTCGATAAAACTTACGCCGAACTGCGAAAGATCGTTACAAAAGCTGTAGAGTCAAGATTAGGCCGTCTTTGGTCATGGGAAGGAGACGGCGCTTTAGCGGTTTTTATGTTAGGTGATTACAGTAAAATGGCGATTTTTGCCGCGATAGAAATTTTAAACGAAATGTTTTTGTTTAATAAAATTGAAAACCAGTTAAATTCAAATGTTAACTTGCGGATAGCCGTTCATTCCGGAAACCTTATTTATACAGAAAATGAAGCTCAGTATTCAAAAACCGATACAATCAAAGCGGCAATTAATCTGGAATCAAAAGCGGCTGTTCCAAACTCGCTTGTTATATCCGGAAGCCTTGCTATGTCGCAGGATCAATCAGTATTAAATATTTTCAGCGATTCAAAAGTCATTCCCAATTCATCAACAAAATACCGGATTTATCATATAAATATGGAAAGAAGAAAGGAATAAAAACATGGTTTATGTTTTAACAAAAAAAGCAGCATCTTTTAAAAAGACTTTTCTAAAAAATACGATTTTTGTTTCTTTGCCGTTGAAAATAGAAAATCAGCTTCAAAGTTCGGATATTTTTTATATTGATATTTCAAGTCTAACTTCCGCAGACTTAAAAAAAATACTGACACAAATTAAAAAACGCTGTAAAGATATATCCTGGGGAATAATTGATGTTAAAGGAAGCTGTAAAGATCCTGCAGCCCTTTTTTTTGAAGGAGCTTGCGATTATTTGGGACCATCTTTTTTTAAAGGTTCCAAAACAATTGATGCCAAACGAATAAAAGAAGCTCTCCAATGGCGGAATGCTATTTCGCCGGCTGCGGCAGACAGTAAATCAGCTAGTACAACAGAAAGCGCTTTTTTAAAATCAGGAATCAAATTGCCTGCGGCAAGCGCCTTTCCGGGATGGAAAAAAATGCAAAGCGGCAAGACAATGCCTTTTTATCTTTTATATTGTTCGCTGCAGGGAAAAGAATTGCTTGATTCACGCTTGGGAGATAAAGTTTTAACCCAGGTTAACAAAAGATTTTTATCTATTCTTGTAAATAATTTAAAAGAAGCCGATGGCTTACCCTGGATGGATAGCGGCAAAGACTATCTTTTTTTACTGCCTCCAAAAGCGCAATGCGTAAATTCAGCAATCAAAGCATGTATAAAGATGATTATTTCAACTCCGCTGCATGTAATAGAAACAATTGGATTAAACCTTCCCGCGAATTTTAAATTTGCGCTTCATTACGGTTCGATTAATTACAAACCCCCGGGAAAAACAGGAACGGTTGTAAGCGACGCTGTTAATTCAATTTTTCATCTTGGCGCAAAAAAGTCCGAAGCCGGCCGCCTTACAATTACAGATGACCTTCCCGATGTTAGCATCCCAAAAGCTATGCAGGATTTTTTTGTCCCTTGCGGCGAATACGAAGGACGAAAAACATGGCACACCAAAAAGTTTGTTTATGCTAAACCTTGGGTGTGATTAATTCCCAACCTCTTCGCTCTTTTTAATAGTCGCCGCAAAAATACTGCTTATTAATCCCAGTATCGCAGACATTGTAAACAAAACTTCCAAGCCCGCTACTTTCCAAATCCAGCCGCCGATAAGTGCAATAGAAACGCTGAAAATGTGATTTACAGAAATCCCTGTTGATAAAGTGGCAGTAATTTCTTCCCTGTCTTTGGAAATACGCTGAACATAAACGTTATTCGCCATACTCGCAACGGAAATTACCTGATCCAGAACAAAGTTACAGCAAATTACGATAAAGGCAATAGCGGGTGTAAACAGCCTGTGCGAAAATCCATACAGAAGGCAAACAAAAACGAGAATGAGCGTGTCCGCTACCATAACTTTTTTGTATCCGATTTTGTCGATGAGTTTACCGATTAGGGGGCTGCAAAACATGATACATACAGAACAAATCGCAAGAAGAAGCGACATCATGGAAGGATCAGCTCTGTATTCACGAACAAGTACATAAGGAGCAAAGGTAAGAAAAATCTGTTTACGTGAGCCGTAAAAGATTTCCATTATATAGTACTTGGTAAATTTTTTGGCGAAATAAAAACGCTGCCTTGGCGCTTTAAGTGTTGTCTCCTGCAAAGCAGCAGCCACAAGTGCCGCTGTAGTCATTAAAGCCGCGGCAACTGCAAATACAATCCTGTATCCGATTATATCGATTCTTGTAAAGCCTTTTTTTTCAAGAACAAAAAATATTCCGGTAACTAATAAAAGCCCGGCAATAGTACCAATTTGATTAATCGATGTTGTTATTCCAAGAGATGCCCCGGACTTATCACGTCTGGCAAGTTCCATCGCGATGGTACTGCGCACGGGCATAATGATATGTTCACCTGTACTAAATAAAACCATAAAAACTACAACGATGATTTTTAACATAAAAACAGAACTATTATCAACAATACCGGTTGTAAGTAAAAACCCGACCATGCCTCCAGACATCAGCGCTATGCCTATTTTAAAAACTTTAGAGTCTGCAAACCTGTACATTAAAGCAAGAATAAAAATCAATAAAAGACCGGGAAGCTCCCTGAATGCGTCAACGATTCCACGCTCAAACTCATCGATACTTACAATTTCTGACAAATAATTATTTTGAACGCCGTGTTTCATTCCAATGGCTAAACCAAAAATAACAAGGACACTTAAAAAACGCCCAACTTTAACATCGGGTCTGTAAATATCATCAAGGAAGGCAGGACGCTCTTTCATAATTTTCAAGTATACAGTAAAATGGTTTAAAGGACTAGGAACATGTATGATATCGCCATTATAGGACTTGGACCGGCTGGCGCTACTTTTGCAAGGTTATTAAGCAAAAAATATAATGTAATAGCGATAGACAAAAAAAATACTAAAATTAATAAATGCTGCGGAGGGCTATTATCGCCCGATGCGCAAAAAATACTTGCTCAGTTTGATATATGCCTTCCAAATGATGTATTGGCAGATCCTCAAATCTTTTCAGTAAAAACAATCGATTTTGACAATGCTCTGGAAAAGTTTTATCAGAGATTTTATGTAAACATGAACAGGGCAAAATTTGATGATTTTCTGATTTCTTTGATACCTGAAAATGTAAAAATATATTCGGATAGTATTTGTACAAAAATTGAACTCAGACAAAAAATCTATCACATTGAATTAAAAAACAATGGAATAAAAGAAGAAGTTAAATCAAAAATTATTATCGGAGCAGATGGAGCAAATTCCATTGTAAGAAATACATTTTACAGAAAAAGAAAAATAACAAAATATATAACGATCCAGGAATGGTATGAAGATAATAAAAACTCTCCATTTTATTCCTGTATTTTTGACAAAAAAATTACAAACTCATATTGCTGGACTATTTCCAAAGACAACTATTTTATCATAGGCGGCGCTTTTCCATTAAAAGACAGTAATAATAAATTTGAATTGTTAAAAAGAAAAATTATGGAAAAAGGGATAGCTTTTGAAAAATTAGTTAAAAGAGAAGGATGTTTTGTATATCTTAATAAAGGGATATTAAATACTTGTACAGGGAAAAAAGGAGCATATTTAATCGGAGAAGCGGCAGGTATGATAAGCCCAAGTTCGCTGGAAGGAATCAGTTACTCAATGGAAAGCGCAAAAATACTTGCAAATATAATAAATAAAAACACCAATAACACCGCGAATAAATATTTTTTTGGAACCCTTGCGATCAGAATAAAATTATTTTTAAAATTATTTAAAAAACCTTTTATGTATAACAGGCTCTTAAGAAAATTAATAATGAAAAGCGGAATTAAATCTATTAAAAAATATCCGCACAAATCCTTTTAATCTGCGCAAGTCCGCCTTCCGTATTATCACATTCAACCCATTTAACATCCGGTAAACCTGCAAAAAAAGTAATTTGGCGTTTGGCGTAACGACGGCTATTTTGCGCAATAAGCGCCTGCACACCTTCTAAATCCTGCGACATTTTCCAGCCGCCATTTTCATTATCTTCTATAAAAAATTCGCGATAACCGATTGCCCTAAGACCGGGATCATTTGGCGTATATCCTTTTTCAAAAAGTGAGCGAACTTCGTCTGCTAACCCTTGCTGAAACATTTGCTCGCAGCGAAGATTGATACGCCGATAAAGTTCATCTCTTGGTCGTGAAAGACCAATTACAAAAAAGCGGTATTTTGAATTACTAACTCCGCCATGAGCCTGCGAGTTTTTTTCAAACGAAGAAAGCGGGCGTCCGCAAGAGCGATAAACTTCCAAAGCGCGAAGCAGGCGGTACTCATCATTTATATGTATACGATTCGCGCTCACTTCGTCGCAGGCGGCAAGCTCCTCCATTAAAGCACTAGCGCCTTTAACGATTAATTCCTGTTTTAATTGTTCACGGATTTTTATGTCCGAAGGAGGTGCATCACTTAAACCCATAATAAAGTTTTTAAAATAAAAACCTGTCCCGCCGGATACCACGGGTAATTTACCGCCGGCGGTTATCTGCATACAGACTTCATCGGCAAGACGGACAAAATCGCCTGCGTTAAATTGCTGCGATGGCTCTCGTATGTCGATTAAATGATGGGTAAGCCGTTTGCGTTCTTCAATCGAAGGTTTGGCAGTTCCAATGTCCATGCCTTTGTAAACCTGCATGGAATCGGCAGAGACAACCTCGATTTGTAATTTTTCGGAAAGTTCAAAGAGTACACCCGTTTTCCCTGACGCTGTCGGACCAAAAAGAATTAAAACGGGAATTGGGGAAGTATCCAACGGATTTATTTATTCAGCTTCCAGACGGAATTGGACTTCTTTGGTGAAAACCTGCATGGCAGCAAGGGCTACCATCTTTCCGTCCCAATCATCCTTTTCATCTTTTTCCAACACAGAAGAAAGCTGATAAGCTCTGCGTGAGGATGCTGAGGTTATTTCATACATGTTTTCATCATATTCGATGAGTTCTTTTAAAGGAAATATCATGCTTTATTTCTACCATATATGGAAATTTTTGTCTAGAGGTTCAAATATCCCTACAAAAACACTTCCTCCAAGTACTGCGCTAACCCTTCTTCTGTATTGGGACCGTAAATAAAATCGGCAAGTTCTTTGATTTTATCCCTGGCGTTTTGCGGAACGCAAGCGAAACCTGCAACAGGGAACATCGATACATCGTTTTCTTCATCACCAAAGGCAATCACTTCATCTGCCTTAAGCCCCCTGTGTTTCATGGCAACTTTTAACCCTTCGCCTTTGGAAACACCAGCGTTTAAAATTTCCAAAAAGGTGGGATAACTTCGTAAAACGCTGATTTTATCGCCAAAACGCTCTGTCATTCTTTTTCGGATTTCATCGTGAAACTTAGGGTCAGCGATATACATCCCTTTTATACAGCCATTAAGAGGAAGGGCTGCAACCTTTTTTAGATCCTTTACAATCGGGACAACACCTGTATGTCTTAAATAATACTCCGCTTCCTCTCCGTCCCTGTCAATTAAAAGCGAAGTCCACTTTTGGCTTTCGTCTTTTTCACCTGTATCAGGCGAAATTCCCGCCTGCATATAAACCTGATAATGCACACCTAAATCGCGCGCTATGTCCGTGCCAAAATCTACAACTTCCATATTGATTAAACTGGTATGAATAATTTCTCCGCTTGGAACATCAACAACTTCTGCACCGTTAAAAAACACCATCGCCCCTGTCGCGCCGATTGCGCTTCGGTATTTTTCCGACGCTCCAACGGCTCTTCCCGTCGATATAATTATCTGTTTTCCATTTTGAATCAATTTTCTAAGACAATCCCTTGTCCTTTCACCCAAAACTCCATCAGGTAGCAGCGTTGTGCCGTCAAGATCGATAGCCAGCGCTTTAATTTTTCCAGCCTCAAAACTTCTACTCATATTGTCATTATATTCTTGAAAAAAAATATATTCAATGTTTTACCACGAACCACACGAAATCATACCTTCGGTATGCACACGAACTAGTTTTGTTGATAAGTATTTAAAATTCATACATAATTGTTAAAAGAGGTGTTATGAAAGTTATCACATTCGGCGAAATTATGCTGAGGCTTGCGCCCGAAGGTTATCTTCGTTTTGTTCAAGCTGATTCCTACGGCGCAACTTACGGCGGAGGGGAAGCCAATGTCGCCGTTTCTCTTGCGGGGTTCGGCATCGAAACAGCTTATGTTACAAAACTTCCAAAACACGAAATCGGGCAAGCTGCTGTAAATAAATTGAGGGCGTTCGGTGTTGATACTTCTTTAATTGTCCGAGGCGGAGACAGGGTTGGCATTTACTTTTTGGAAAAAGGCGCTTCCCAGCGTCCATCCAAAGTTATATATGACAGAGCACATTCCGCGATTGCTGCAGCACAAGAATCTGATTTTGACTGGGACAAAATATTTCAAAACGCCAGTTGGTTTCATTTTACAGGGATAACGCCGGCTCTTTCTGACAGCGCAGCTTCTCTTTGTTTGGCGGCTTGTAAGGCAGCCCGTGTTAAGGGGCTAACCGTTTCCTGTGATTTAAATTACCGCGCGAATCTTTGGTCACGTCAAAAAGCGCAAGAAGTGATGAGCCGCCTTATGGAATATGTAAACATCTGTGTCGCTAACGAAGAAGACGCATCAGATGTCTTTGGCATTAAAGCAAGTGAAAGTGATGTGACATCCGGCAAGATCAGCAATGATGGTTACAAAGAAGTTGCATCGACTTTAAAAAACAAGTTTGGTTTAAAACAGGTTGCGATTACTTTAAGAGAATCATTTTCCGCAAATGACAATAACTGGAGCGCAATGCTCTACGACGGAAGTAATTTTTATTTTTCGCAAAAGTATGGCGTTCATATTGTAGACAGAGTCGGCGGCGGAGACAGTTTCAGCGCAGGGCTTATTTACGGACAGCTTAACGGAATGGAAGCTCAGGAAAAACTTGAGTTTGCGGTTGCCGCAAGCTGCCTTAAACATACAATCGAAGGTGATTTTAATTTTGTTTCTGTAGATGAAGTAAAAAAGCTCGCAGCAGGAAACGCTTCAGGCAGGGTTCAGCGGTAATAATGATAGAAAACAAAAATAAAATGGATAACGATAAAACAATGACAGAAACTAAAATAGAAACCGTGCCAAACGAAAAACGCGCGCAAACGGCAGCTTCACTTGTTCGTCACGGTTCGATTTTGTCATTGCTTACTTTGGTTTCCCGTGTACTTGGTCTTTTAAGAGAGATGGTAAAAGCCAGATTCCTTGGCACTACTGCCCTATCTGATGCTTTTTCTGTAGCTTTTATACTGCCAAATTTATTCCGCCGCCTCTTTGCAGAAGGTTCAATTTCTGTCGCGTTTATTCCAACTTTTAAAGAATACTTACTGGAAGAAAACCGCGAAAAAACAAAAGAATTTTTATCATGTATGTTTACCTTCCTTACATTTTTTGTAACACTTGCAGTTTGCGCTGGAATCTTGGCAGCTCCGCTTCTTGTTAAAATTTTCGGCATGGAAGACTTTGACGAAACTGTTTTACTTACAAGAGTAATGTTTCCATTTCTTGGATTTATTTCGCTTGCGGCATTGTTCCAGGGAGTTTTAAACAGTCTTCACATTTTCACTCCGTCCGGGCTCGCTCCGATTTTATTAAACATTGTTACTATTATCGCAGCTTATGTACTTAGCCCGTATACCGCAAACCCTGCAAGAGCGATGGCAATCGGTATTCTTACAGGCGGCTTTTTAGAAGCTGCAATTCAACTGCCGTTTGTTTTAAAAAAAGGGCAGACATTTTTTATTACAGGTTTAAAACGCGTATTTAATAACCCGGGTGTGAAAAAAGTTTTACGATTAATCGCTCCCACGATTATTGGAATGGCGGCTTATCAATTAAACGATCTTGTCTCTACAGCACTGGCAGGAAGAGCCGGCGAAGGAATAGTATCAAGTCTTCAGTATTCGCTGCGGCTTCAGGAATTATTTCTTGGCGTGTTTGCTGTTTCAATCGGAACTGTGCTTCTTCCAAATCTTACAGAATACGCAAAAACATCACAGTGGGATATATACAACAAAAGACTTGTTTCTTCTATAAATATAATCGCTTTAATAACAATACCTGTCACCTTTTTCGCTTTAATGGAAGGGCAGAGTTTAATCCGTCTTCTTTTTCAAGGTCAAAGTTTTGATGAAACTTCTGTTTCTTTAACTCTTGCCGCGTTTACTTTCCATATGCCCGGCCTTTTATTTATCGCACTTAACCGGATTATCGCTCCCGCGTTTTATGCTCAAAGCGATACAAAATCGCCGACTATCGCGGGGATTATTTCTTTTATCGTAAACATAACCCTTGCCGCAATTTTAGTAGGGCAATACAAAGGCGCAGGAATTGCTTTTGCTCTTTCAATCGCAAGCGCGGTAAATACAATCTTATTAATTATTTTTCTTGGAAAAAACCCTAACATTAATTTAATTTCTGTTATTAAACCTGCTTTATTTTACATTTTAAAAATGCTTATTCTTTCGGCACTTGCTGTTATTCCTATTTATTTTATTTCACCTAAATTATACGAAATCTTTACAGATCATGGGCGTTTTATCGCTTATGGAGCGCCTTTGGTTATTAACGCAATAATATATTTTACTTTTGGGCTTCTAATGCTTACAATTATGAAAGATAAAAATATTATTGGTGTTGTAAACATGATCAGGAAAAAAACATGAAATACAAAAACCTTCCCACTGTAGTTTTAGCAGGACGTCCCAATGTAGGAAAGTCCACTCTCTTTAACCGCCTTTTAAGAAAACGAAGAGCTATTACAGATCCAACACCGGGTGTTACAAGAGACCCTGTTGAAGCCGACTGCCTAATCGGCGAAAAGCCCCTGCGCTTAATCGACACAGGCGGTTTTAAACTTACAGACTTGGAGCCCATCGACAAACTGGTTGTAGAAAAAACTCTCGATACAATTAAAAAAGCAAATATTGTAGTTTTACTGCTTGAAGCGGGAGAAATAACAAGCGAAGACGAAGAGTTAATCGGCATCATGCGTCCTTACAGGAAAAAATTGATTGTCGTTGTAAATAAAACCGAAGGCGGAAGACACCAGGCTGATGCATGGAATGTTCTACAATTCGGATTTGAAAAAGTGTTAATGATCTCCGCAGAACACGGTGATAATGTAGCGGAGCTTCAGCAGGAAATTTTAAAACGGTTGGAAGTATTAAAATTCGATTTTTCAAAAATAGAAGAAGATGATGAAAAGCAGATTATCCGCATCGCTCTATTGGGAAAACCAAACACAGGAAAATCAACATTGTCAAACAGGCTGACAGGAGCGAACGCTTCTATCGTAACTGATATTCCGGGTACAACAAGAGATACAGTCGAAGGCAGCTTTAGCTGGAAATCCAAAGAATGCCCCGCGGGACAGGATTTTATTATTTTAGATACGGCAGGCATCCGCAGAAAAGCAAAAGTGACAGAAAACATTGAATACTATTCTGTTAACCGCGCGATAAAAACAATCAATGATGCGGATATTATTGTTTTAATGATCGACGCGCAAGAAGGACTTTCGGATCAGGATAAAAAAATCGCAGCTCTCGCTCACGACAAAGGCAGGGGCATCATCCTTGCGCTTAACAAATGGGATGTTATGCCGCAGGATAAATATACATTTAAAACAGCCGAAGATCGAATCCATTTTCAATTTGGACAAATGGAATATGCTCCCATAATTCCTGTAAGCGCAAAAGACGGAACCGGCGTTGGAAAAGTTTTAAATACGGCGATAAAAATGTACAAACAATTAAACATTCATATTGGAACGGGTGCTCTTAACGCGGCATTGGAAAAATGGATGTTAGAATCCCCGCCGCCTTCCGGACCCAAAACCCGTTTTAAAATTAAATATGCCGTGCAAAAATCTGCAAACCCCGTACACTTTATATTTTTTGTTTCCCGCATTCAGGCGGTAAGCGACCCGTACATTTCCTATTTACGAAACAGACTTAGAAAGGATTTGGGATTTTCTTTAGTGCCGATTTTAATCGATGTGAAGAGTTCGTCGGGGAAGAAATAACTGCTATATATAAATATACATGATTAGCACAGTTTGTTTAATAATTTATGTCTTTTTTTGCTCCACTTTAATTACAATTCCATTTTCAAAATATATTACTAAGATATCAGGATCAATATTAATTAATCCGGGAACATGACCTAAATAATAACCAATACTATTATTTCCTGTTTCGTAAAAATCATAACCTAATATTTCGGTTACTTCATCTTTTGTTTTCCCTATTAATGTATCATTTTTTATTAAGTGTTTTGACATTCTATATCTTTCATGAATATTTTCATGCCATTTATATATAGTAAATTCTTCTTTTGGATAATATGATATTATCGAAATCCATAACAAAATAATAATAAAATATATTATTGGAGTTATTATTACTGTTGGAATTAATGTTATATATTTCCTGTTTTTATTATTTCCAATATTACTTTTTTTAAATATAAACAAAAATATAAAATATACAGGGACTGATAAAACAACTAAAATCCATATCATATTTTACCCTTAATGTTTAAAAATTTTTCATAATACTTATTTTATATTTTATTCTTATTTTGTCAATAGTTTATTTAATTTATTTTACAGGAACATAACCTGTTTCTCTTACAAGATATTGTCCTTGTTCTGATAATATCCATTCTATAAATTTATTTACATTTGGATTTGTTGTATTTGTAGTTATTGCATAAAAATTATCTGTATATGGATATGCTCCATTTTGTATAGTTTCAATTGATGGATAAACGCCATTAATTGATAATAATTTTATATCGTTATTTCTAACCATTTGTGTAGTATAGAATAAAAATGAATACCCAATCGCATTGTTATAATTTCTATAATCAGCAGTTTGATTTATAATATCTAACATAAAAGTTAATTCATTTTCTGTTAATGGCTCCATTAAAACTTCATCAACCATTATTGATTCCAACATTGTTTGACTACCGCTGTTTTTAGCTCGCTGGTAAGCTCTTATATCCATGTTTCTTCCGCCAACTTCATTCCAATTAACTATTCTGCCTGTATATATTCCTTTTATTTGTTCAGTTGACAGGTTTGAAACAGGATTTCTATTATTTACAAAAAAAACAAATGCCTCTTTTCCAATCGGTGTTAAATTAAATCTTACACCTCTTTCTGCTGCCATTAAAATTTGTTCATTAGATGGAGCGGCGCAAAAAATTATATCTACATACCCATTAATTAATGATCTATATGCTTCTGTTGTTGTAGTACATCTTACAATAGGATTAACAGAAATACGTTCATCATTATCATTACGAATATATCTCCTATTATAACTATATTCATCTTGTGGATATACTGCCTGAACAAAAGCCGAATAAAGCGGATATAATGCTGTAGCTCCATCAATTATTGGTAAATTATCTTGCAATTTTAATATCGATTCTTCTTGCAGTCTAACTGCTTTTGATCCTTCCAAGAAAGGTTGATAATTTTGCCTAATAATATTGTCAGATACAGTTTCTGGTTTAAATAAATTACATGAAACAAAGAATATGCATATAATATTATATAAAATTAATATTAATGTTAATAATTTTTTCATAATACTTATTTTATATTTTATTCTTATTTTGTCAATAGTTTATTTAATTTATTTAACAAGGCAATCTCTAAAAACTAAAAAAGTTTTTAGAGATTGATATCAAGCACTCATACGTTACTTCTTGGTGTAGACTGCATCTCCATAATTATTATTACTCAGAGTCAATGTGTTACCTTTAAGAGAATATTTAAATGAATCTGATACACCATTAGAAAAATTAAACGATAATTCACCGCTTTTAGCTTCAAATGTACCTTCAGCTAAAACAGAACCGCCCATCTTCATGACAACCGTGTTACCCTCAAAGGTATATGATGTTGTAAATCCAGCCGTAGTATTTTCATAGGTTCCATCAAGCTTACCTCCGCCGCCGCCGCAAGCTGCGATTGTTAGCCCAATTATTGCAACTAAGGCAATAATCCCGATAATTTTTTTTGTGTTTTTCATAATGAAAACTCCTTTGACATTTAATGTCTGTCTGACAAGAATACGTAATAGAATATACCAACATCATTATATTTTTCAAGGAAAAAATTGACTTTTTTACCTGTAAAATTTGGTAGGTTTGGTCGTTTTAAGGAGGCAATTAATATGAAAGAGCAATTTAATCTTTATTAATCATCTTTTCGATTCTGTCCAGCAAATCTGTTGCATCATAAGGTTTTGTAATTAAATCGGCAGCTCCAATTCTGGATGCGTATAATTTTTCTCTAACCCCGTCAAGCGATGTTAAAAAAGCAATTGGAACATTGCGCAAAAGGCTTATACCTTTAATTTTATTGTAGACTTCCCAGCCGTCCATTTCGGGCATCAAAACATCCAGTAAAATTAAACTGGGTACAAGCCCCTTTGATAAAAGAGTAAGAGCTTCCTTACCGGATTTTGCAGTTACGGTTTCGTATTTTTCTTTTATAATATTTTCAGCTATTAAAAGATGAACATCACTGTCATCTACCAAAAGGATTTTTTTATTACCGTTATTTTCCATAAAATGTATATCTCCCTATCTATACTTAATTGTCGGTTAAAATTTGAAACTGCACAATAGTCTGATACCTTATAATTAAGTATTTTTCTCACACTGATTAAAATAACCCTTTTTTTTGGAAAAAACAAAATAAATTGCCTCTATTTTGGATATTTTAGGGCTATTCATAAAAACAAAAAGGAGATAAGCTGTAAAAATGAAGTATAAAACATGGTTAATTTGTGCAATTCTAATTGCAGCGGTGGTTTTTGGAGCTTGTGATAACGATTCAAACAATACAGCAAGTAAAGAAACTTTTGACAAAGATGCATCTTACGCTATGGGTGTAAGTATTGGCGCTGACTTTTTGGAAAACATGGAAGCCAGTGAAATTTATCTTAATATTGATGAATTTATAAAAGGTTTAAGCGACGTCATGAAAGGCAAGCAAACCCGGTTTGACAGATCTGAAGCCAACAATATTATAGACAAAGCGTTTATGGCAATGATGGATGAAAGAACGGCTCAAAACGAACAAGAAGAGGTAGCTTTCCTTGTGGAAAACGCCAAAAGACCCGGTATTAATATAACTTCAAGCGGTTTACAGTTCGAAGTTATCAATGAAGGAAACGGACCAAAACCTTCATTCACGGACGAAGTCTTAATTCATTACGAAGGCAGATTATCTAACGGCATGATTTTTGACAGCACTTACGAACGTATGGAACCTCTTGATTTCAGACTAAATGAAGTTATTCCCGGATGGGCAGAAGGCGTACAACTGATGAATGTAGGCAGCCACTATGTATTTTATATTCCTTCAGTACTAGGTTATGGCAAAGAAGGTGTTGTAAATCCATGGACAGGAGAAGTGATAATTCCTCCGTTCGCAACATTAATTTTTATTGTTGAGCTTCTGGATATAATCAAATAAAGGAGAAGGAATGAAAAGGCTGACTATTCTTTTATGTATATTTTTATCGGTAGCCTCGTTATACGCAAGACCTATTCAGGATGATTATAGAAGAGCCGAAGAAAAAGCCCGTGTAAGTTATGCTTTTGGCATGATATTCGGTTCTGACTTAACATCAGTTGATATTGATATTGATTATGATGCTTTTACAGACGGGCTTAGATCTGTACTTGATAAGAATATGCAGCCGCAATTTACCGAGCAGGAAGCAATGGAGATTGTAGAAACTGCATGGTTTCAGGCAATGGAAAGAGCTGCGGAGCAGCATCGTTTAATTGAAGAAGAATTCTTATATGCTAATTTACAACGGCACGGTATACAATATACACCAAGCGGTCTTCAGTATGAAATTCTAGAATATACCGAAGGTGAAAAACCAAAAGCCAATTCTATGGTTAGGGTAAATTATCTGGGAACTTTTATTGACGGAAGTCTTTTTGATAATTCTTACGAAGAGGGCGGCGCATATATCCCGCTTGAAATGGTAATAAAAGGATGGACAGAAGGTTTAATGCTGATGAGCGAAGGCAGCAAGTACATCTTATACATACCATCAAACCTGGCGTACGGCAAAGACGGCATCCAGGGTTTTATTCCGCCGTATTCAACTTTAATATTCACTGTTGAGTTATTAGAAATCCTTGATGAAGATTTTGATCCGTTTAACTTTTAATTAACTTTTAACACGGGATTTTAATCCTAAAAATTGAACCTTGTCCTAAACGGCTTTCCGCTTCGGCATTTCCTTTATGTAAAAGGGCAATGTGCCTAACGATGGAAAGCCCAAGACCAGTGCCGGATACGGCATCATCTTCTTTACTTCTTGCGCGATCAACACGGTAAAATCTTTCAAATATTCTGTTTATATGTTCGCCGGAAATACCAATTCCTTTATCCTGTACTTCGATAATTAATTCATTGTTTGCACTCTCGCCGCCAAGCGAAGCATTAATCCATAATTTAGATTTAACCTGTGAATATTTTATCCCATTGTCAATTAAATTTTTTAACGCTTGAATAATCAGCGAACTGTAAAGCCTGACTTTTAAATTTTCTTCGCAATTAATAATTATTTCAATTTGTTTTCTATTAACCAAAGGTTCCAGCGATGAAACCGCCTCGTTAATAATGGAAATTATATTTACTTCATCCATGTCAATAACGCTTATCGTGTTATTTTCAAGACTGCTTAAGATTAATAAATCGTTAGTCAGGTTTTCCATTATCTTTGCATTCTTGTAAATAATTTCGATAAAATGTTTAACCTGTGAAGCGTTTTCTTCAGACTGCGGCTCTAGTAAAGTTTCAGAGAATCCTTTTATAAGCTGAATAGGAGTGCGAAGTTCGTGTGATACATTAGCAACAAAATCCTTGCGTATCCTTTCCAGTTTAATAAGACGGGTAACATCCTGTAATACAAGTACAACGCCGCTTTTAACATTGTTAATATCTTCAAGAGAAGAAGCATTTACTAAAAAGTTTTTTTCTGTACCCGAATGAAATGTTAACTCTGTTTCCAAAGGTATGCCGCTTTTATTATCAAGCGCTTTTTTTGCAATCTCCAGTAATTCTGTAGAACGAGTTGCTTCCAATAAAGTCATTTCGTTTTCTCCGGAAGCGTTAACATTATTATCACCAAGACAAAAAAGTTCTCTTGCCCTTGGATTAACAAGAAGCAGTTTAAGATTACTGTCCATCGCGAAAACAGCTTCGGACATTCCGTTAAGAATAGCTTCTAGCCTGTTTCCTTCCGCTTTTGCCTGTTCAAAACGAAGATTAAGTTCATCCTTCATAATACGAAGAGCTTTTTCAAGACTTGAAAATTCAAGCGCGATATTTTCAACATCAGGACTTGTTAATAATGGAGTACTTGTCCTTACGATTTTTACAAGCCGTCCAAGTGATACAGAAAGCGAACGGGAAAACATAAAAATAGCAAACAAAGCAATTGTTAAAAAAAGACAGATAAAAATAATAAATGGAATAAAAACAGGAGAAACTCTCGTTCCAAATTCAGGAATTGAAATTGAAAGTCTGAAAACCCCTATAACATTAGTATTTTCAAAGACAGGCAGCGCAAAATAAATCCGCTTTATACCGGTACTGATTGAATCACGGCGGGATTCTCCTTCTCTGCCTTCCAATGCAGCGATTACTTCTTCCCTGTCGATATGATTTACCATTCTGTCTGTAACATGAGAATCCCATAAAACATAACCTGATGGAGCAATAAGTGTCAGGCGGTAAGCACCATCAGAATTAAACGGCAAGATATTATTAATATTATACTGATCGTCTTCACTTGAATTAAATATTTCTGTTATATTTTCATTTCCAATTGAATTTAATAATAATCTTGCGGTGTTTTTAAGGCTTATCATATTAATTTCATAATAAAGCGAGTTCATAAATACAAAAACAGAAATTACAAAAATTGCAGAAAAACCAAAAACAAAAACGCCAAGTGTCAAAAAACTTTTTTTAAATATTGTCATAACATTTCCTTACTGTTTATTATAAAACACGAAACCGGTAACCTACACCGCGGATTGTTTCGATCATGTCTCCTGCTTTCCCCAGTTTTTTACGCAAACCCAGTATCTGAACATCAACAGAACGATCTGTTACAGGATAATCAGGTCCGTGAATAGCTGCTATTATCTGATTACGCGAAAATACAATTTCAGGATTGGAAAGAAAATGCTTTAAAAGCGCAAACTCTGTTGCGAAAAGATCTAATTGCTTATCGCCGTTAAATGCTGTATGGCGTGCGGCATCCAGTTTAAGATCTCCTTGCTGCCATGAAGTAACATTTATATTTGCGCTGCCCTCTTCCTGCCGCCTTAACGCCGCGCGGATTCTTGCTATTAATACTTTCGGGCTGTAAGGTTTTACAACATAATCATCGGCTCCAAGTTCAAGCCCCGTAATAATGTCTGACTCCTCGCCTTTTGCCGTTGTCATTATAACAGGCACATTTTTACATTGTTCGATTTCTTTAATTTTTTTAAGTACTTTTAAACCGTCAATTCCCGGAAGCATTATATCCAAAAGAATACAGTTAACAGCTTTTGTTTTTAACAGTTTTAAACCATCTTCGCCTGTTTTTGCCAGAAAAAGTTTCCAGCCTTCTTTAGACATCGTATGGGATAAAAGCTCCTGTATGGCAGAATCATCTTCAATAATGAGTACGGCGGCTTTATCCATTTAACTCCTCATGTTTGCCTTCAACCATGTAAATAATCGCTTCGCAGATATTTGTTATGTGATCTCCAAGACGTTCAAGCTGATTTGAAGTGTGTAATATCTGCAGCGCACCTTTTACCAAGTCTGGTTTTTTTTTCATTACTTTTAAAATAGTTTCGGTAAGCGCTTTGTGCTCGCTGTCGATTTCGTTATCCATCGAAGCTGCGGCGCGGGCGGCTTTTGAATCCTGCTTCATAAAAGCGGAAATTGCGGCACGAAGCATTTTCTGCCCTGTCTCTGCCATTTTTTCCAAATGCTCCTGTTCTTTAAAAGGAGAGTCGCCTTTTTTTGCAAGTTTTTTTGCGGCTTTAGAAAGGTGAACTGCATGATCTCCAACCCTTTCAATATTACTTGTCAGTTTAAAAATTGTTACCATTTCGCGAAGGTCACGCGCAACAGGCTGCTGGGTAGCAATTACAATCGCAGCGTCATCTTCTATTTTTAGCTGAAGCGCATCAACTTGCGCGTCAACGGTTTTTACTTCTTTTGCCAATTCCAAATTGCGCGTACGTAACGCGGCAAGCGCTTTGCCGAGGTTTTCTTCTACCCTGGTTGCCATTGCCAGAATATCCTGCCGCAAGCGATCTAATTCGTCTTTAAAAAATTTTCTAGTTTCCATACTCCCCTCCATATTTAGCCAAACCTGCCGGAAATATAATCCTCTGTTCTTTTATCCTTCGGATTTGTAAAAACTTCTCTTGTATCATTATACTCGATTAATTCACCCAATAGGAAAAAAGCGGTTTTGTTACTCACCCTGGACGCCTGATGCATCGCGTGGGTTACAAGAATTATACTATATTCTCTCTTAAGTTCCACTATCAATTCTTCAATTCGGCCTGTGGCTATAGGATCAAGGGCGCTTGTCGGCTCGTCCATTAAAATGATTTCGGGTTCCATAGCGATACTTCTTGCGATACAAAGGCGTTGCTGCTGACCGCCGGAAAGCGCTTGTGCCGGTTTTTTAACCTGTCTTTTACTTCCTCCCAAAGCGCAGCTTTTTTTAATGATGTTTCCACGATGTCGGATAAAACTCTTTTATCCCTAATACCCTGCATTCTCTGCCCGTACGCTACATTGTCAAAAATAGTCATGTTAAAGGGATTTGGCTTTTGGAAAACCATACCTACACGGCTGCGAAGTTCTGTAACATCCATATCACCGTAAATATCTTTTCCGTCCATTAAAACCTGCCCTGTTATACGACAAGACGGAATTAAATCGTTCATGCGGTTTAACACCCTTATAAAAGTTGATTTACCGCAGCCCGAAGGTCCTATACATGCAGCGACATCACCTTTAGTTATCGCAAAGTTAACTTTTAACAATGCATGAAAATCACCGTAATAAAGATCGAGGTTTTGCACGTCAATTTTATTTTCGCTCATACGAGTCCTCCCAGTTTCTTTTGGAAGTTATGTGTTAGAATTTTTGTTGCAGAGTTAATTATCACAACAAGAATTACAAGCACTGCGGCAGTTGCAAAAGCTATGCCGAAATCTTCAGGGCGTACAGCTTCGTTAGTCAGATAAAAAAGATGAATTGTTAAAGTTCTGCCCGATTCAAAAATACTTTGCGGCATATTTTTTGTAAGCCCGACTGTAAGCAATACAGGAGCCGATTCGCCGACCACTCGTCCTATTGCCAAAATAACCGAGGTTAAAATACCAGGCAGAGCCGAAGGAAGAACTACATGCACTGTCGTTTGAAACTTTGTAGCGCCTAAAGCGAGAGAACCTTCCCTGAATGATTCGGGAATTGATTTTAAAGATTCTTCTGTGGTTCTTATAATTACAGGTAAAATCATTATGCTTAAAGTAAAAGAACCTGCGATAATTGACTGTCCGAAACCGAGCATACGGCAAAACATTAAAAGCCCGAAAAGCCCGTATATAATCGAAGGAATGCCTGCAAGAGTTTCAATCGCAAGGCGAAGGATTCGTATAAAAGGAGAATTGCCCGAGTATTCGTTTAAAAAAATCGCAGTCGCAAGTCCTACAGGAAGCGCGACAGCGATTGAAACAAGTACAACATAAAGAGTTGTTACAATCATCGGAAGTATTCCTGTTTGTGCGCTTGTAAGAAAAGACAGATTCAAATAACCCGCCTGCGAGCGGAAGATATAAATTAAAACATACAAAAGCGCAACAATAACACCTGCCATTGCGGCTGCCATGATGCCGTACATTAAACCGTCAAATATTTTTCTTTTTAATAATTGTTTCATATAGATTGTTCCACCTTACGTCTATACCATAAAATTAAACTATTCAAAATCAATATAATCGAAAAAAGCGTAACGCCAATCGAAAACAACATCTCGCTATGCCTTCCTGAAGCATAACCCATCTCCATCGCAATTGTAGAAGTTAATGTCCTTACACTTGAAAGCGGATTAAAAGATAGATGCGGAGAGTTACCTGCAACAAGAATTACTGCCATCGTTTCACCTACAGCTCGCGAAATTCCAAGTATCACCCCTGCAATAACACCGGAGTTCGCATGAGGCAGTACAACCCTCCAGGATGTCTGCATCTTGCTTGCTCCAAGCGAAAGACTTGCTTCTCTTACAGATAAAGGAACCGCGCGTAATGAAGTTTCTGCGATTGTAATAACTGTCGGAAGGATCATAAGAGCCAGTACGATTATCGCAGAAAGTAAAGTATTACCCGAAGGTATGTTAAATGTATTTCTTACAAACGGAACAATTACCATAAGACCAAAAAATCCGTAAACAACAGATGGAATACCTGCAAGAAGCTCAACGCCGGCTCGCACAACCGAAGCGTATTTTGGTTTTAAAAACTCCGCCATAAATAATGCGCACAAAAGAGCAATCGGAACTCCAAGTATTATTGCGCCGAAACTTGCCATCAATGTTCCAACAATCATCGGAAATATTCCAAAAACTTTATCTCTGTCAGGACGCCAATCTTGTCCGCTTAAAAATCCAAAAAAATTGTACGGCGGCTCCGGTAAAATTATATGAATTCTTTTTTCCAGTGCTGATATGGCAGCCGGCCATGTAGCTGTATGCACATAACTTTCGGGATATGTAAAATTAACTTCGTTATTATATATAAAGGTAAGCATTTTTTGCGGATCTTTTTCGTTATAATCGATTTTAATATCTAATGTTATATTTATCATTTCTATTATTTCAATAACTTCATCACCGTCTTCAATATATTCCACTAATTCATCAGGAAATTGTATTGAAATTATTTCTGTATTTTTTGGAATATCAATAAAAGTATTATGAAAATAATAAGTTGTGCCGTTTACGGTTATTTCATCGATCCGCTGGGCAACAAGGCGAATACCAGAATGAGTGGAAGTAAAAAACGGCATACTGCCTTGTGTAAAAACAAACAGTAATATAGCCCCCAATGCCAAAACGGAAAAGAGGGCTACAATACGCACAAGATGTTTAAAAAAAACATCTGCAAATTTGCGGTTCATCTAACTTGTTACCTAACAGGTATCCAGCCTCGGCGAACAACAGCCTGACCTGCAGGAGAGAGCATCCATTCTACAAAAGCTCTGCTTTCATCGCTTACATTTCTGCCTGTAAGAACGATAAAGGGACGAGCAACTCTGTAAGTGCCGCGAGTAACATTTGAAACTGTAGGAGCAACTCCGCCTACAGAAAGAGCTTTGATTGTGTCATCTAGTGAACCAAGTGAAATATAACCGATGGCATTCGGGTTTTGTACAATACCTGCTTTGATAGCTCCTGTACTTGTTGATTCATTAGCTCTTGCAACAAGCCTGCCCTGAAAGCCGACAATTTCTTCAAAAGCGCCTCTAGTACCGGAACCTGCTTCACGGCTGATAACAGCAATTGGCGCGCTGTTTCCTCCAACTTGGCTCCAGTTGGTAATAGCTCCTGTGTAAATATCACGAATCTGTTCGATTGTAAGATTTGAAACAGGATTACTTCTGTTAACAATAACAGCAATACCGTCGATTGCAACTGTTTCAGCTCTTAAACCTCTTCCCTGTTCGGCTGGTGTAAGGTCGCGGCTGGACATACCAATCTGATAAGTAATACCTGCATTTGTAATACCATCGCCCGAACCTGTTCCGTTAATATTTACCTTGATGTTGGGTCTTGCTTTTGCATATTCTTCGGCAAACATTTCCATTAAAGGTGTTACAGAAGTTGAACCGCCAACTTCAATTGTGTAAGCAGAATCACTGCTGCCGCCTGCAAAGGCTCCTGTCATGGCAAATGCTGCCATTAAAATTGCAATAATCTTAATCTTCATTAATTACTCCTTGTAAAAGTATTAATTAATTAATACAGTAAGCATGTTAAGAGTAAATGAATGAATTGTTAATTTTTGGTTAATTGCTGCTCAATATATTCTTTTAAAAACCATAAAATCATCTCTGACATCAGGATCAAAAAGGGTAAGAATATCTCCATTTATATTGAATTCCGCACCCATATCAAACAGATCTTCATCAGATATTTCTTCCTCAAAAAAATCCATGATAGCAAATCTGCTTTTATTAAACGCAACTTCAAATACTACATATTCGACAAAATCATAATCGACATCTTCGCTTACTGCCATTAAATTACCTGTAAATAACAGAAATAAATCATGAGCTATATAATCTGAATTATAAAACTGTCCGTCTATAAGTATCCAAATGCCTTCAAGCGGGCTTTTTACGGCATTTTTCCTGACATAAGTAAAAGTATTATTATCTTGATCCGTTATTACAAGAGTATTATTTGAAAATTTATATTGCCAAATAAATTCATCGCAGCAATCGGAAAACTCAATAACTTGCCTGGTATACGTAAATTCATACCCAATGCGGTATTCGTAAAAAGCTTCATATAATAATAAAACATTACCGAAAAAAACTAATTCCGTAAACTCAATTAAATCTTCATCGCCTTTTTCATCCCAAACCCAAAGTCCTTCAAAGGAGCTTGCTGTAATCTGCTGGGCAGCAGCCGCAAAGGGAAGTGTAACACAAAGAATTGATACTATAATTAATTTTTTCATATATCTTTAATATTATAGGTTTCTATTAGCTTTTGTCTATGAATAAAGGATTAAAATAATATACATTGAAAATTTACATATTTTAATGTATATTAAATACATAGATTTATGCTAGAATTTGAATGGTGTACAGAAAAAGAGCGGTTAATTGCTGAAAAACATGGTCTTGATATAGAAAAGGTCAAGCAAATATTTGAAGATCCTTTTCGAATAGTGCAATATGATATAGAACATAGTGGACTAGAGAATCGATGGCAAATTCTGGGAAAAGTTAACGGTATATTATTTGCAGTTTATACAGAGCGTGACGAAAAAATCCGTATAGTTACTGCAAGAAAAGCAACGTCTAAGGAGAGGCGAATTTATTATGGTAAAAGCAAAAAAGGATTCTGGTTTATCCCCTGAAAAAATTGAACAAATAAAAGCCGCGCAAAAAAGACATTCTATTATAGATCCAGGTTGCGAAAAATTAACACCAGAAGAATTTATTAATTGGCATCCGGTTGGCGGTATTTCATGGGAAGAAAGAGCTCGTCGTATGAAAGCAGCAAATAAAGCAAAACAAAGTAACGCGCCTGTTGTAAATATTCCAGAAACTCAACTTGCTGCAATATCAAATTAAAATAAATAAAAAAACCGCCGGCAGGAGGAATGACTTGCCGGCAGCATCAGTATTATCCAGTGTAAGCGTTTTTCCTAAAAAACTCTTACGGTTTTCTTGTGAATGTACTTTTACCTGTAAAGTATGAATCTTTGGTAAATACAACTTCTATTATGTTATTGTTTATCAGTTTTGCATTAGCGGTAAGAAGTCCGCCATCATATACCGCAAAGGTATTACCTACGGCTGTATAAGTCCCGGAATCACCGGTATTTAATGACCATGTTCCGCTTACTGATGTCCCTTTAACTTCTAAATCAACATTTTCTTTAGTGCCATTAAATAATGTAACACTGCCTGCCCAATTGCCGGCAGGACCCCACACCATTGGAGTTATAGTTACAGCACCGTTGATTCCTGTTACTGAACCGCCGGAAATCGTTAAACCTTCTGAGCCGCTAACAGTACCTTTTGTTGCAGTAAATGATGTTGCTCCTTGAGCGGCTGCATTATCAGCCGGTGTAAAATTAAAAGTAGAACCTGCAATATTTACAGTACCCCAGCTTATTTGTATAGCTCCGTTTAACAATTTATACAAATCTCCGGATTGCGGAGAAAAAGCGGATCTGTTCGGAGATTTTTCTATTATAAGTTCATTAGCACCTGACACATAACTAACTCGATTAGCCGCCGGATCTATTTTTAAACCGGGTTCGCCGCAGCTAATTATAGAAAATCCGATAATTGTCAAAAAAGCTATTAAACCTGCACTTAGTGCGATTTTGTACAATCCAGTTTTGTTTTTCATAAAGACCTCTCAAATAAGTTGATAATCGAAAACATAAAACAGTTTTCTATATACCAATATATATACAATGAGGGGTTTACATACCTGTTAAATTCTGTAGGTTTTGTGAATTAATTATTAATATTAGCGTTTTAAACCTATGAAATATTGTAGGTTTAATTAAAGGTGACAGGTTGCAAATTACCTGTTACAATTCTTTAAACACATTATACGAGGTAATCATGAAAGTTAATCATTTACACATGGGTCAAGCAAAATGCGCTTTGGATTTAGGCGACGGCAGCGAAAGGGGCGAATATGTCGATCAGGATTATATTCTGCACAAACTGGGAAAACCGCATCGCGGTATCAATTTGATGTTCTGCTATTATCCGCTGGATAAGGGTTGGCCTGCACGGGCTTCTACCCTGCCGCTTCCCGATGGAAAAGAAGCCGGCTTTGCATGGGACTATGCTTACGATGATTACTTTCCGTACCAGGGCGGGCTTAGCGGCAATACAAACGGCGAGCCGTTTCAATCGATGCGCGATGTACGCCGTCACGGGCAGGATGTAATTCTTACGCTCACTGTTGATTGCGCCGTGCCAGACGAACATTTAATAAAAATCGCAGAAGACCTTCGTCCTTTCGGACGGCTCATGCTGCGCATAAATCACGAAGCTACAGGCAACTGGTTCGCTTTTAATAAACGTTATACATACCAGGAAGTAGCTGACTTTTATGTACGCTTTCATAAAATTTTAAAACAACACGCACCGCACATCAGAACAATTCTTTGCATCGGCGACCCTCCAGGCAAAGACGGCAAGATGCACTACGAAGATGAGTTTGCGCAGGCTATCGATGTTACCGATTTTTGGTCTACCGATACATACCTCGCGCTCCACTGGGGCTGGCCATTTGACATAGCAGAACCCGGCGGCACTTCGCACAAGAGAGGCAGCAATACCGACATGCTGCGAGACTTTAATCTTGAATACGAACGTTTCATGGCAAGAGGAAACAACAAGAGCCGCCCGTTTGTAGTAAGTGAGTTTAACGCAGACGGCGATGTAACAGGTCCATACGAGCAAGCCGAGCAGCTTGGCGATTTTTACCGCCGCCTGCCGAAAGAAGCACCGTGTATTACAGGTGTTACTTTTTACCAATTCCGAGACCGCGGAAGACTAGGACTTGAAATCGAAGATCCAAATAATCCAAACATCGGAAGCGAACAGCCTGTAATGGAAGAATACAAAAAAATCATGAACATGAAAGAATTCATGCCTGTCATGACAATAAAAGATACGGCTAGCTTCCCTGCAAAAATGCGATGGGGCGGCAGCGAAGATGCTGACGGACTTGCATTTCAGCTAACATTTGAAAAAAATCCCGTATTCTGCGAAATTACTTTTAACGAAGAAGATGTAAAACTAAATTTAATGATGGAAATAAACGGAAAATGGTTCTATAAAAAATCCGGCGTAAAATCTATCGATATGATTTCGGCGTTTTTTGACAATAAACTTTCCGGTAAGCAGGATATTACTCTTCGTATTTTTGCATCTCCTCCTGACGGTGTAAACGATCCAGCACAGGGAGCTGACTGGGAAACCAACTATTACACGGAAATGAAAAACGAGCCGCAAATGCGAATCAGGTACGAACCTGCAATGGCACTTAAATAATAAAAAATTGTCCGCGGATTACGTACCTGCGGTACGACGCGGATTTTCACTGAGAAAAACTAAATAATCCGTGTTAATCCGCGAAAATCCGTGGACATTTTTACGTATTATGAAAAATATTCGCGCAGGGCTTTGTTCATTTTGTCCAGGTCGAAGACACCCGGTACAAACTCTATTCCAAGCTCATGCCTTGCTGATTGTTTTTCGGTGTTGCCACCGGCTTCCAAAGAACCTAAAAGCCTCCTGAAATGACGAGGACCGTCAACCTGTTCGGGAGGAGCGGCTCCGTCTCCTGTGATAAATCTTGTTACATCATCTTTAGCAGGCTGATACGAAGACATGATAATAATTTTTACATTCCATTTGGGACCGTATTCATATACAAGTTCTTTTTTGCCCCGGAAATCAACTTCGCTTAGTTTTAATTTATCGTGCAGGTATTCTTTGCCACTTTCGGAAGTTTCAATATAAAAACGAAAACGCAGTTCGCTTTTCCAATCCATTCCTATTTGTATCAATTTATGAAGTTCTTCCATTGTACATTCATGGGAAATAATCGCACGCCGCCAAACATCGAGCCCTGTTATGCCAATTTGTATCATCCGCCAAAGCTGCCCTTGCAATCCCGTTGATGATCCGCCGTGAATAACGGTAAGGTTACTTCTTCTGAAATTATCCATTGCGGTATTAATAAGTTCTTTTATATCCGAGTAAGTGTCGATCATCGAATCCAGAGAATTATCCATTGCAGTAATATCCGCCTGCGAAGGAGATTCATCAAAGGCAAGGTCTTCAAGCAAGGCGGCAGCGTGCCCTTGTATCTGCGAAAGCACGATAAAAGTATGACGCGGAAGCCATGTTGCAAATCCTGATTGTGATTCAAGTTCTCCTTTTTGCAGTTTTGTAGAAAGTTCTATAACCGCTGTGTGCAATTCTGCAACACGCTGGCGGATTGGACCTGCACCCTGATCCAAAAAAAGCGAATAACCTTTGGAAAAATCATTCATGCTGTCGGAAATATAATCAGCAATAATATCCCACTCGGCTTCTTCGATATGAACTACAGGCGGAATAAGGCGGTTAATAACATTATCAATATCTTTTTCGTTACGGTAAAATGCATCTCTTATATAAGAAAGAATTACAAATTCAGAAATTGGAATATTTTTTTTATATAAAAGATCTTCAATAAAAGTTCTGTCAGGCGGAATGGAATAATTTTGCAGATTTTTATTGTCGGGAATATCCTTGCCTGCAAACCAAAAACGAGTTTCCAATCCGTAAGATACGATATCAACACGGTTTGTTTTTTCAAAAAGAAATTCTTCCAGCGAATAAGCGGGCGCTTGCCTCATGCGCTTGCCGCCAAACCAGAATGCAAAAGCAATTTGTTCATCGGTACTTGCGCCGGGACCTAACAATGCAAAACTATCTTCAAAACCGTTTTCGGCGATTTTATGCCATTCATCCAAATCTTCACGCGAATAGCTGTCTTTCGGCGCTTTTTCAATTTCAAAATGACATTCCTTCCAGTCCAAAATTCGAACGACAAAACGATCTCCGGGCACAAAAGAACTTTCGCGGTAGATAATACGCATATCAAGGGTATTTATCGAAACTTCCGGCGGATCTTCGTAAGGGTCGGCGTTAAAGGCATCTTCGTTGGTTGGGTTTTCTCTTGCAATATATTGGGGAGCAAATTCCTCGCCGTAAATACAATAATAGGGGTAAAGGTCTTCGGGCGGCGCTTCTGTAGTTGTTACAGGAACAAGCTCCCCCTTCCAAAAAAATTTATAACGATGAGGTAAAACTAACGGGTTGGCAAAAGGAACGCATCGATGCCCCGGAATAAAAATTCCATTTAATAATTCCAGCCGCGAGGGAGTAATTACAAATACAGATGATTCAAAACAGGTTCTGCGGGATACCCAATATTGATTATCCTGCTTAAAGGCGATTTTTCTGGCATCAAGATATGCGTTAATCTCCATTGCCAATTTTTTATTGGGCTTTTGCCCCGAAGCCTGCACATAAACTGTAATATCTTCCAATGAAAATGGCTCAGCAGCGTTTTCGAGAAATTCATATAATGCTTCTTCTTGTTCCAAATCCATGGTTTATTATGCATATAATACAGTAATCAGGCAATATTTCCATACTTACTGGTAAAAAATACTTATACCATGTATAATACTTTATAATTTTTTAATGTGCGGCTATTTAATCGCACCAAATGGAGGTTTTTTTATGAAGTATGGATATTTTGATCCTGAAAAGAGAGAATATGTTATAGACAGACCTGATACGCCTGCTCCCTGGGCAAATTATCTGGGTTCCCCTGCCTACGGTGCGATAATTTCGAGCAATGCCGGCGGTTACAGCTTTGTAAAAAGCGGTGCTGCAGGAAGATTGCTGCGCTACAGATTCAACGAGCAGGACAGACCCGGTAGATATATTTACATTAGAGACGATGAAGATAACGATTATTGGTCTGCATCCTGGCAGCCTGTAGGTAAACCCATCGATCAATACAAATCGATCTGCCGTCACGGTACGGGTTATACCCAAATCGAAGCTGATTATAAAGACATACATTCAGAAGCCACTTACTATGTTCCAAATGACTGCGAATACGAAGTATGGAAAATGAAAATAGTAAATAAGGGCTCAAAGGCACGTAAATTATCTTGCTTTGGTTATGCAGAGTTTACTACCGACAGTTTTTACACACAGGATCAGGTTAATCTTCAATATACACAGTTTATTACCCGCACATATTTTAAAGAAAAATTCATTTTACAGGCAATTAACGAAAACTGCCTTAATGCAGATAATATCAGCCGTGTCGAAAACCGCATGTTCGGTCTTGCAGGCGCAAAAATCGCAAGTTACTGCGGCGACAAGGCGAAATTCCTTGGCAATTACCGCGAATACGGAAACCCTGTTTCTGTAGAAAAAGGAAAACTTTGCGGCACACTCAACTATAACTTAAACCCATGCGGTGCTTTGCACACTACATTTGATTTGGCTCCAGGGAAGAGCGTAGAATTTGTATTCCTTCTTGGACAAAGAAGAGAAAAGCAAGCAAAAGAACTTGTAGCGAAATACGAAGATGTTTCGATAACAGACAAAGAAATTGCAGAGCTTAAAAAATACTGGCACAAAAAACTTGAAAACCTTAAAGTAACAACTCCTAATGCTGATTTTGATAACATGATCAACACATGGAACGCTTATCAGTGTTTTATCACATTTATCTGGTCACGTGCCGCATCATTAATTTACTGCGGAGAGCGAAATGGTTACGGCTACCGTGATACTGTACAGGATATTCAGGGCATTATCCACCTTGATCCCGACATGGCGCTTAAACAAATCAAGTTTATGATTTCCGGGCAAGTAAACCACGGCGGATGTCTGCCGCTGGTAAAATACAGCCACAATCCCGGTCACGAAGATAAACCGGAAGACGCTTCCTACCGCAATTCTACAGGACATCCTTCATACCGCGCAGACGACGCTCTTTGGCTTTTCCCGACTGTATGGAAATATGTCGCGGAAACAGGCAACACTGCTTTGTTAGACGAAGTTATTCCTTATGCCGATGAAGGCAAAGATACAGTATTTAATCATCTTATTAGAGGTATCGAGTTTTCACTGAACAACCTTGGTATTCACGGACTTCCTGCAGGGCTTCATGCCGACTGGAACGACTGCCTTAGGTTAGGTGCAAGCGGCGTATCAGTATTCGTAGCGATGCAGCTTTATTACGCGTTTGAAATTATGATTCGTTTTTCCAAACATAAAAAAGACACAACAACAGAAGCGAAAATGGCAGACCTTAAAGCACGCTTCGGCAAATTAATAGAAGAACGCTGCTGGAATAAAGATCGTTTTGTACGCGGCATCACAGAAAAAGATGAAATTGTAGGAAAACCTGGCGACCCCGAAGCATCGATGTGGTTAAATCCGCAAAGCTGGGCAGTAATTTCAGGCTTCGCCGATGAAAATCGCAGTAAAGCGATCCTTGATCTTGTACACAAAGAACTCAACACAAAATACGGCGCTCGCCTTATGGCTCCTTCTTATCAAAAACACGCATTTGACGGTGCGCTTGCGCTTTTATTTAACCCGTCAACAAAAGAAAACGGCGGTATCTTCCTGCAATCACAGGGTTGGATAATTCTTGCCGAAGCATTACTCGGAAGGGGTGAACGCGCGGTACAGTACTATCTTGAAAGCTGCCCTGCGGCGCAAAACGACATTGCGGAAATCCGTTTGATGGAACCGTATGTATATTCACAGTTTACAGAAAGTACAGACAGCCCGTTCGAAGGACGCAGCCATGTGCATTGGCTTACAGGAACAGCAAGTACAGTTATGGTCGGCAGCGTAGAAGGTATTTTGGGATTACGCCCGGATATCGATGGTCTTCGCCTCGCACCTGCGATTCCAAAAAGCTGGAAATCCTTTACAATGGAAAAATCTTTCCGCGGAAGCAAACTTAACATAAAAGTTAATAACCCCGACGGAAACGAAAGCGGCTGTAAAAAACTTACTGTTAACGGCACTGCAATGGAAGGCAATTATATCCCGGCTTCTGTATTGAAAGCCGAAAACGAAGTTATCTTAGACATATAGACAAAAGAGATCACACGGGGGCACGGAGACACGGAGAACACAGAGGAAGATTAAAGGTTGATATTCTATATCTCTTTATTAACCTCCGTGTCCTTTGTGCCTCTGTGCCTCCGTGAGAAAATTTGGAGGACAATGTGGTATACAAAGAATTTGGAAAAACCGGTATTAAACTTTCGGCGCTTGGGTTTGGCGCAATGCGCTTTCCCATGAAAGATATCGACGGCAAAAAAGCAATCGACGACGATTTAGCAATCCCTTTAATGCACAAGGCATTTGAACTGGGAGTGAATTACATCGACACTGCTCCCCTTTACTGCGATTCTTTGAGCGAATACTCTGTAGGTAAGGCGCTTAAAGGTTACCGTGACAAAGTATACCTTTCCACAAAAAATCCAATCGAAGACAATAGCGGCGACAACTGGATGAAACGCTTAGAAGATTCATTAAAAAGACTTGATACCGATTACATCGACTTCTATCATTTTTGGGGTATCGGTCTTTCTGGTTTTAATTCATGGCAAAATCAAAAATTCGGTCCGCTTGAAGCCGCTCAAAAAGCAAAAGATCAAGGTTTAATAAAACATCTTTCTTTTTCATTTCATGATGACCCTGCAAACTTTAAAACAATAGTTGATAGCGGTTTATTTGAATCTACACTTGTTCAATATAACATGATCGACCGATCCAACGAGGAAAGTATAAAATACGCAAAATCCAAAGGGTTAGGTGTAATTGTAATGGGACCTGTCGGCGGAGGCCGCCTTGGTGAAGCCAGCGAAAAAATACAGGGGCTTTTAAAAA
>Ga0123356_10001000_pt1 | contig 31372 bp, 27 predicted proteins | sample TergutEmb28metaG_2_FD_92546 | JGI IMG/M metagenome (GOLD analysis project Ga0123356, IMG submission 92546) | Embiratermes neotenicus P3 segment gut microbial communities from Petit-Saut dam, French Guiana - Emb289 P3 | ecosystem: Host-associated > Arthropoda: Insects > Digestive system > Gut ...
CAAATGCTTTTGCCGCTTCGATAGCCGAACCGGAAAAATCGATACCCAAAACAGCGGCATCATCAAATCTGGTTTTTAAAAAATGTGTTTTTACGCCTTCTCCACATCCTACATCCAAAATACTTTTTATGGAATCCGGTTTAATTTTTTCAAAAAGTTCGTCGAGTAAACCGGCGATCCATTTGTAACCCGGGCTAAATGACATAAATAATGCAGCCGATTTATAGTAATCTTCGTATCGTTCTTTGCTTTTATTTACCAACTTAAAAACCCTCTTGCATTTCGTATTCGTAAATTGTATCATAAATGTTATGTTAAAGAAACTCAACATTTTAACCTTACTGTCTGTAATCGTGCCGCTTTTATTGATAGGTGCGAGTAATTATTTTTTTGCGGCTTCATCTTATCATTACATCATCGACCCGGAAACGATGGAAAGAACGGGTCGTTACTGGGTCGGAGATATTGACGGTATCCTGATGGCGCTGACAGTTTGTGCAATTGCCATTGCGGTATGGCTGCCGTCATGTTATTACGGTTTGACCGAAAAACTTGCAAAACATATTATCGAAAGAACCGGATATTACCGCAATTATATAAAAGATAACCGGAGAAAAATCCTGCGGCATTTAACTGTATTATTTTCCATAATGGCTGCGGCGGTTGCCGTCGTTATGGTTTTGTCGGGCTTTTCAATATCGGTATTGTCACATAGTATTAAAAGGGTCGTTTTTTTTGCGTCTGCAGGTTTGTCCGTATATTCAATAATCATGTTATGGGATAAGCCCGAAAAACTTTTCTTTTCATTGTCATTAATAATCGGTTTTATGTATGTATTGACGCATCCGTTTTTATTTTTTGGAATGGATAATGAAATGCATTATGCGTGGGCTGTCGAAGAATCATACTTGTTAAATGTATCGGTTATCGATTCGGATTTGGTCCTCGCCAAATCTTTTCAGCACAATCACTTTGGATGGCTGCCGTCGGGTAGTTCCAATGCGGTTGTATATTCGTTTCCAAAAGGAAGCGATACACTGGCATGGGCAAATGATACGGAATTGCGCACTTTTTACGCCCGGATAACTCACATGCATATAGGGTTTGCGTTATATGTCGGGCGCAGTCTTGCACTACCGCCAAATTTTGTTTTAATGCTGGGAATGATGATTAATCATTTGGTATACACAACTGTCGTATATTTTGCAATCAAACGCTTAAACAGCGGAAAACATCTAATGGCAATAATTGCCATGCTGCCGACAGTTATCATAACGTCTGCAAGTTACGGATACGGTGCGTGGCTTGCCGGATTCTTTATGCTGGGTTTTGCATACTATTTAAACGAATTGCAAAATCCCGATAAAAAAATATCAATAAAAAACGCTGTAATAATGATTGGTGCATTCTTTTTGGGAAATGCCGCAAAACCGGTTTATTTTCCGGCAATGCTTGTTCTTTATTTTATCAAAAAAAATAAATTCAAATCGGAAAAACAATACAGGTGGTATCTTGCGGCAGTAACGGTCACAATTTTATTCATTATTGCAAGCTTTGCAGTCCCGTTTATTATATCGGACGGTGCAGTATACGAAGATGAACGTGCCGGAGACGGGATCGATTCGATGGAACAAATATTGTTTATATTACAAAATCCTTTGGCGTATACGGGGATATTACTCCGATATATGCGTGATTTCTTTGATATATTCGTCAGTGGCTGGTATTTATCCTGGTACGGTTCTTACTGGTACTTTTCATTCCCGAATATATTGTGGCTTTTGATTTTATTTGCTGCATTGACCGACAGAAATGAAAATGACAGACTGACATCAACGGCTTTGCAAAAAGTGTTGATATCATTGATTGTATTTTCAACAGTTGCATTATTTATAACCGCTTTTTATATATCTTTTACTCAGGTGGGAGCAGATACTGTTGCCGGGGTGCAAAAAAGATATCTGATACCGTTTTTATTCCCGTTTTTCTATGTTGTATGTGGATTTAAAATAGAGAATAAAATAAACAAGCGGGCGTATTCATGTTTTATTTTTAGCTTCATGTCATTGGTTTTGTTAAATGGAGCATGGAATACATTTATACCTTAACTGAACCCGGTTAAGGAGGTATACCGATATGAAAACATTAGTAATAGTACCGTGTTATAACGAACAGGAAACAATAAGCGATTTGTATCGTGAAGTACGTGAAAAAACATCATATGATATTATTTTTATAAATGACTGCAGCACCGACGAAAGCCGCGAAGTAATGCAGCGGGAAAATATTCCGTATATTGACCTGCCTTTGAATTTGGGTATCGGAGGTGCGGTGCAGACAGGTTATCGTTATGCTCTCGATAAAGGATATGACATAGGAGTACAGGTTGACGGTGACGGTCAGCATGACCCCGGACAGATTGAAGCGCTTATAACTCCAATCGTTCTGGGAAATGCCGATTTGGCGATCGGTTCGAGATATATCGGCAAACAAGGGTATCAGTCCTCGGCAATACGGCGCGCAGGAATCAAGTTTTTTAAAGTATTGATATATTGTCTAAGCGGGAAACGGATTACCGATGCCACAAGCGGATTTCGGGCTGCAAACCAAAAAACTATGCGTATTTTCGATAAAATATACGCAAGTGATTATCCCGAACCGGAAAGTAATATGGTTGCGCTGAAAAACAAGCTGCGAGTCACCGAAATACCCGTAACAATGCGTCAGCGTCAAGGTGGCGAATCGTCGATCAAAGCTCTGCAGCCGATATACTATATGCTGAAAGTATCGCTAAGTATCATTATCAGCTCTACAATCAAATCAAAAATCACAGATTAGGAGGCTTTAAAATGCTTATAGAACTACGATTGATAATGCTTGTTGTTATCGTTTCATTGTTTGTATTTTTTATATATATGCTCAGAAGAAAAAAACTGGATATAAAATATTGTCTGATTTGGTTGTTCAGTCTTTTGGGTGTTGCAGTTTTCTGTGCATTTCCGGGATTACTGGACAGTTTGTCGGAATTGCTTGGAATAGGGGTTCCCGTAAATACATTATTTCTGGTATGTATAGCATTTTTATCATGCATATGCATTAGCCTGACGATCGTTGTCTCCCGCTTGTCATTTCTCTTGCGGCAGCTGACGCAAAATATTGCACTTATGGAGTTTGAAGCAAGAAAAGACAATGGTGAAACATACAAGAAGGAAAACGAATAATGATTATTACAAAAACACCATTACGTGTCAGTTTCTGCGGCGGCGGGAGCGATATCCCTGCGTTTTACAGAGCACACGGGGGTTGTGTACTTAGCACATCCATAAATAAATACATGTTTATAATGATCCATCCTTATTTTCATGATGGTATGACTGTTTTAAAGTATTCAAAAACGGAAATTGTCAAAGATATCAAAGATATAGAACACAGTATATTTAATTATGTTTTAAACAAATACAACCTGTGCGGAGTCGAAATAACCAGCATGGCGGATATCCCCGCAGGAACGGGGCTTGGATCGTCAAGCTCGTTTACCGTAGGGTTATTGCACACCGTAAATGCATATATGGGAAAATTAACAAGCAAACCGAAGCTGGCGGAGAATGCGTGTGAAATAGAAATAGAACATTTGAAGTCTCCGATCGGAAAACAGGATCAATACGCTGCGGCAATGGGCGGCTTAAACTTTATTCGTTTTAACGCAAATGATTCGGTAACGGTTGACCCGCTGCTGATAAAAAAGGCAGTATCGGATGAGCTGCAGGAAAATCTTCTGATGTTTTATACGGGTGAAGTCCGAAATGCAAACGAAATATTAATTGAACAGACTGCAAACTCCATAAAAAGCGATAAAATAGATAATTTGAAACAAATGTGCCGGCTTGCGGAAACAATGAAAGAAGAACTGGAAAACGGGAATATCTCCGTATTTGGAGATATCCTCAATGAAAGCTGGCAGCTTAAAAAAAGTCTTGCATCCGGAATATCGTCGGGGATTATTGATGATATTTATGATACGGCGATCAAAAACGGTGCAAAAGGCGGAAAATTACTTGGTGCCGGCGGTGCGGGATTCTTTTTGTTTTATTGTGAAAAAGATAAACAGGCAAATCTGAGAAAAGCAATAAACCTCAAAGAATTGCCGTTTTCTTTTGAAAACGATGGCACATCAATAATATTTATCGGCGACAAGTATTGGGACTAGGGGATAAATTATATGCGGGCTGTAATAATGGCAGGCGGAAAAGGGACAAGGCTTTTTGAACTTACCGGCGATCAACTCCCCAAGCCGATGGTGCCTGTCGGTAATAAACCGATATTGGAATGGCAAATTGAATGTCTGCGGGATAATGGAGTTTCCGAGATTTGCATCGTTGTGGGTCATTTGGGTGAAAAAATCAAGAACTATTTTGGCACGGGAAATAGAATCGGGGTCGAACTGGTATATTATAACGAAGAAAAACCTCTTGGGACCGCGGGTGCATTGGCACATATAAAAGAATTCTTAAAAGACGATTATTTCCTACTGGTTTATGGTGACGTGATTTTCGATATAGACATAAAACGGATGGAAGCTTTTCACACACAAAAAAATTCACTCGCTACATTATTTATTCATCCCAATTCTCATCCGTATGATTCGGACCTGGTAATTGTTGACCAGAACGGTCAAATCATTGATTTTGACAGTAAAAGCAATCATCGAACTTACTGGTACGATAATATTGTCAATGCCGGTTTTTATATATTGTCAAATGAAATTTGCAAAAATATTCCTAAAAACAATAAAACCGATCTTGAAAAAGATATTCTATTTAAAAACCTCGGGGAAACCTCGGGAATATACGGCTATATATCAACCGAATATATAAAAGATGCAGGAACTGCCGACAGAATACACCGGGTATCTGTCGATATAAAAAACGGTGTTGTTGCCGCAAAAAATCTATCCAAAAAGCAAAAATGTATATTTTTGGACAGGGATGGTGTTTTGAATAAACTTGACGGGTTGTTATATGACATTGACCGGCTGGTATTGGAAGATTCGGCAGCAGAAGCATTGCACAAAATAAACACTTCGGAATACCTTGCAGTAGTTATCACAAATCAACCCGTGGTTGCAAGAGGTTTTTGCAGTAAAAACGATGTAAATGAAATCCATAAAAAATTACATACCCTGTTTGGCGAAAATCATGTTTATTTGGATGATTTATTTTTTTGTCCGCACCATCCCGACAAAGGTTACCCGGAAGAAAATCCCGAATACAAAATCGATTGCGGATGCAGAAAACCAAAGACGGGAATGCTGCTGGCCGCTGCAGAAAAACATAACATCGATTTGACAAAATCATGGTTTATAGGTGATACTACGGTAGATATAAAAACGGGAAAAAATGCCGGCTTAAGAACGGTGCTTGTACAAACAGGTGCAGCGGGCAGGGACGGAAAATATGATGTAACTGCAGAGTATACTGCCTGTAATGTTTTAGCTGCAGTAGAGTATATTATAGGAGAAAATAAGAAGGATAGCGATAAATGAAGACAATATTCTTAAATCCGCCCTTTAAAGGATGTTTTTCAAGATCATCACGAAGCCCCGCAGTAACAAAAGGCGGCACATTATATTATCCTTTTTGGCTTGCATATGCTGCAGGAGTAACAGAAAGTGCAGGACATGAGGTTTTGTTGATCGATTCACCCGCAGACGGTCTTTCGCTCGACGAAACCGTGGATAAAATCAAAAACTTCGGACCCGAAATGGCTGTACTCGATACCAGCACCCCATCGATTTACAGCGATATTGCCGTTGCGGAAACAATAAAAAAAGCACTTCCCGAGTGTTTTATAGTTCTGGTGGGAACTCACCCGTCTGCGCTGCCGGAAGAAACGATGGCATTGTCATCAAGTCTCGATGCAGTGGCGATAGGAGAATATGATCATACAATCAGAGATCTTGCCGATGCTTTGATATCCGATAAATCCCCGATCGATGTATCGGGTCTTGTTATAAAGCAAAACGGTGATATTGCTTACACCGGAGAAAGAGAAAAAATCGAAAACCTCGACGAACTGCCTTTTGTTTCTTCGGTATATAAAAAGTATCTAAACTACAAAAATTACTTTTTTGCCGCAGCAAAATACCCAATGGTAATGATTATCACGGGTAGAGGGTGTCCGTTCCGGTGTTTTTTCTGTGTTTATCCTCAAACATTTCACAGCAGGCGTTACAGAGCGCGTTCACCCGAAAATGTTGTTGCGGAATTTGAATATATAAAAGAAAATTTTCCCGATTTGAAAGAAATCGGCATCGAAGATGATTGTTTTACATCCAACCCCAAACGTGTACAGGAAATATGCCGTCTTCTGATCGAACGAAATGTCAATATGGTCTGGTATTGCAATGTGCGTGGTGACGTGGATCATGAAACTTTAAAACTGATGCGAAAAGCAGGCTGCCGTTTGGTAACTGTAGGTTTTGAAAGTGCCGATCAGCAGGTGCTCGACCTGATGAACAAGAGCGAAAAAGTAGAAAAGTATTACAAATTCGCAAAAGATGCAAAGCGCGCAGGAGTGATGGTGCACGGCTGTATTATGTGCGGCACACCGGGTGATTCACGGAAAATACAGGAAGAAAATTACCGTTTTGCAATCAAAATAAATTGTGACTCGATGCAATTTTATCCTCTCTACGTTTACCCCGGTACGGAAGCATATAAATGGGCAAAAGAAAAAGGATATCTACTTACGGAAGATTATTCAAAATGGCTCAAAGAAGATGGGAGCCATAACTGCGTGATCAATATGGAAGATATGACAGCCGAAGAAATGGTCGCTTTGTGCGAAACGAACTTAAGGCGATATCATTTACGGCCGCGTTATCTGTCTATGAAACTACTACAGGCATTTCGCGATCCTGCAGAAGGCTGGAGAAGCTTAAAGTCCGGATTTACTCTGATCAAAAAAATTGTTTCACGCAACTAAAACAATCAAAGGGCCGTATCGATGGAATTAATAAAAAGCTTTGCAACAAAATTCAGAGAGCAAATCATGTATGGCATTTTCGGATGTGCGACAACCATTGTAAACTGGGTCGTTTATACGTTGTCGCTTTACATTTTTTCATTATCGGTAAGTAATGCGCTTGCATGGTTTATAGCCGTACTTTTTGCTTATTTTGTGAACAAGAAGTATGTATTTGAAAGTAAGTATGTGTCTGTAAAACATAGTATACGCGAAGTGTTTTTATTTTACGGCGGAAGGGTATTTTCGGGAATAATAGAAGTAGGCGGTCTTCCGCTGCTTGTGTATTTCGGAGTCGACCAACAGGTGTTTGGTATTGAAGGGTCCGTGGCAAAAATCATAATATCGGTACTTGTGATCATTACCAATTATCTTATTATGAAATTTATAGTTTTCCGGAAAAAACAATCTTTCCTCTAAGCTCCAAGTTGCTTTTTAAAGGTTATTATGGTATTATCGACAATCGGATAAAAACGTCGTAAATAGTATCAGGTAATAATAAAATGAAGAGAAAAGCAAAAAAAGTTTCACGCAAAAATTTTTTGATTCCGGTTATTTTAATGGCGTTGGTCACATTGCTGGTAATACTAAGCACCAGCTACTTTACCGGTAACGACTTTGAACGGCAGCCTGCTGCAACACCGGCACCGGTGATCGAAGACGAACCCAAACAGGTACCCGCAACACCGGCACCGGTGATCGAAGATGTTCCCAAAGAAGATCCCGTTTCAAACGGGCATGAAGAAAAATCGGATCCGAATGTCGATACATTATTTGATATAAGAGAGCTCGATCCGGAAATTTCGAAGTTTCTGGACTATTTTGCACTAAAACATAACAGTGCAGCCGTAAGCCTTGTTGCATATGATGGTAAACAACGTGATTATTATACATATACCTACGGTTACAGAGATAAAGAAAAAGGAACAGCGGTCGATACAGACACCAAGTTTTGTGTGGCATCGCTTTCAAAGCTTGTAACCGTGATATGTGCATTAACACTTGTCGATGAAGGCAAACTCGATTTAAGCAAAGACATCTCCGCTTATCTCGGATTTGAAGTCAGAGCACCGGGTTTTCCCGATACGGAAATCACAGCACGTATGCTGATGCAGCATGTATCGTCGATTATCGATCCCGACGGATATTTAAGCAAAGAAAAAAGAGATCTCCCGCAAACAACAATAGATATCTTAAAAACAAATACTTGTTATTCGGGCATGAAACCCGGGACACATTTTTACTATTCCGGTTATTTCGGGTATGCCGTGCTTGCACTTATATGTGAAATTATTTCTGAAAAAAGATTTGACACCCTTGCCCGCGATGTTTTATTCGGTCCACTTGGTATCGATGCGGCATATCTGCCAAACAATTTGCAAGATACCGAAAATATTGCAATTTTATATCAACATATTCATACGGATAAAATTACCGTTCAAGAACAGTTAAATACCGGTGATGAACGCATCAGCGATCATGAACGGGCTGGTGCAAATCTGGTAATAAATGCGGTCGATTACGCAAAAATATTAATGATGCTTGGTAACGGCGGCTCTTTCGACGATGTACGGATATTATCTGAAGAATCGGTCAGAAATATGCACAAAGTAGACATTCACGGCTACGATTTCAGGCAGGGACTTGCAACACGTTTCCTGAATAATGTTGCATTTCCTTTTCCGGGTTATTATTATCACATTGGCGGTGCATGGGGCGCTTTAACCCAATATATATACTATATCCATGCAAGTTCAAACCATGGCGTAGTAATCATGACCACGGGTGCAACCTTTTACCGGCCGCACACTCCCGTGTTTGATATATGCGCCGATATGTCATACGTCGCTTTGAAAATTCTTAACCGGTAAAATATATACGGTCTTATATCCGCTGAGCTACAGGAGTATTAATATAATCAATGTCTATCTTACGGAAAAATATCATTGACTCCAAACGATTTGTTTTTATTGTTTCGGGAATGCTTGGCGCGATTTTTTTTATGTGTGTTTTTGGTGTCAGAGTACTAAATCCGACATATGTAGACTGGTTGATAATACCGACAATACAGGACAGATTTCAACATTATCTGGGGTGGGTGGCATATCGCCACTCCGATTGGTATTTTCCTCTCGGATTACACCACGGGGCAACATACCCGTTTACTCACTCGGTTATATATAGTGACTCCATTCCCGTATTTGCGATTTTCTTTAAAGCCATTTCTTTTATGCTTCCCGAAAACTTTCAATATTTCGGATGGGTCGGGATTTTGTGGTATATACTGCAGGGAGGATTTGCCGGGCTGATAATAAAAAGAATATCGGCAAACACGTGGTTTAGTATCATTGGCAGCCTGTTTTTTACAATGTCGGCATTTATGGCATACAGAATGCTAAACCATACGGCTTTGGCTGCACACTTTCTGATCCTTGCGGCAGTATACGTATGTATAACAAAAAACGACACCGAAAGAAGCCTCCGGCAAAATTGTGTCATATGGGGTTTACTTCTGGGTTTGACAGCGGGAATACATATATATCTGCTTGTTATGTTATTTGGTATAATGTGTTTTTATTTCCTTGACGATCTGCTTGAATACAAAAAAATAAAAAAAACCGTCATCGGATTTTGTGTCCCGCTGCTCGTTGTACTGACAGTATTTTTTGTTTACGGAGTATTTCATACAGGTGCAGACAATACTACGGGAGGTCTTGGGAACTTCAGCGGAAACCTGAACCAGATAATCAACCCAAATGCAGTGTATGCAGATATCGGTGCACAGTATTCGGACTATTCGATATTTTTAAAACCGCTCCCGCTTATTGCGGCAGAGGAAGGCTTTATAACCGACAGCAAACAGTCCGAAGGGAATGTATACATCGGACTTGGAATGATTTTTTTCTTTTTCATTTCGCTGGCCGTGTTTATAGCCGATTTTAGGGAGTATAAAACAAAACTATCCGATAAAAGGAATTTACGTCAAACAATACTGGCGATAACCATGTTTTTCGCTTTTTACATATTTGCACTAAGCCCGATAGTCACGCTCGGAAATAGTGTAGTTTTTGATTACAGTTTTATAAATCGTTGGATAATCAGAAGGCTGCTTGACATTTTCAGAGCGACCGGGCGGTTTGCATGGGTGAGTGTATATATACTGATGATCGTGATATTATGGATCGCAGCAAAAAAATACAAAAAACCGGTACTTATAATAATTGCATCTGTTCTTGTGTGTATACAATGCATAGATATATCCGGATATTTTATTGCCAAAGGCGAAATATTCCGAAACCGGCAGGTCTACGAAACAAACATGACTTCGGAAATATGGAACACGGTCGCACGCGATTTCGATCATGTCGTTTATTTAGACCATACTGTTAACAGAGACCATGTATTTATATTTGCATCTCACAACGGGCTGACCGTAAACGATACATATCTGGCAAGAAAAGATACAATAAGAATCGAGGCATTTAAACGGGAAACAAGAGAAATGTTGTATAGAGGTATTGCCGAATATGATAAAATATATATATTCGGCACTGTACCCGAAGAGCTTATTATTGACAACAAACTTGTTGTTTATATGGTTGATGATATGATAATAGGGTTTGCAAAAGAAGTGGAAAACGCAGAGTATATGAGCGGTGTCGTACGGATAACCGCAGATATGCTGCAATAAACACACGGTCAAACGGAGGAACGGTTTGTTAAGGTTTATCAGAAGCATGTACAGAGAAATCCAAAAAAGTCCTTTAATGATATTTTGGTTTTTTGTACTCCGAAATTCATATAGTTTTTTGGATGATTGCATTAAAAAAATCCTCGGACAAAAACCGACACTGTATTATGTAGAATTGTGCGTTGCGGAACACTGCAACTTAAACTGCAAGGGGTGTGTATTTTTCTCCAATATTGTGGAGGGACAGGTATTTTACGAAATCGATCAATACAAAGCCGATATCACAAGGCTAAGTGAACTTTTCAAAAATATCCGAAATATTACATTACTTGGCGGAGAGCCGCTTTTGAATGAAAATCTGCCGCAATTCATAACCGAATCAAGAAAAACATTTCCGGATGCCAAAATCCGTGTGGTAACCAATGGGCTTCTTTGCAAAAAAATGAGTGATGAACTGATAAATGCGTTTAAAGACAATGATGCTTTGCTGCATATTACTTTGTATAAACCGCTTTTTGACAGTATAGATACAATCAAAGAACTGCTTGTTTCTTATGGAATAAATTTTATTATCGGCACTCCTGCAACTATGTTTATGAAAATATTTAACGATAAAGGGGATAACGACATAAAAAAATCATTCAACCGCTGCCTACGCAAAAGATGTTCATATTTATCGAACGGATTTATCAGTGTTTGCAGTTTTCCTGTTCTGGTCAAGTGGTTTGATAAGCAATTTGGCAAATCGATAGCAGAAACACTCGAAAACAATAAAATCAACATTTACGATACCGATATGGACGGATTTAAACTTAAAAAGAAACTGTTAAAACCAATAAATGCTTGTAAATACTGTTCAAACCCCGAATGGTTCCCATGGTCAAAATCGGAATCGGAACCCAAGATCGAAGATTACTGCGTGAGCACACCGGCCGGAATAGAAAAGGTGAACTGATGGCAATAAATGAGTTTGTCATGAAAACATATACCTACCTGTTTGGCAGTGTGCCGTTTATAAGCAGGATATCTACGGAAGCCGCATTACTGCTGACGATGAAAAGCAGACGCAATATGATAAAAAAAGCGTTTGCCAAAATAGATAAGCAAGGTGTACCATTATTTGCTCGTGTAGAGATTGAAACCATTAACAGCTGTAACGGAAGCTGCACGTTTTGCCCGGTAAATAAAAACGATGACCCGCGTGAACCTGCAAAAATGACGGACGAACTTTTTGAAAAAATCATTAATGAACTGCAGGAGTTGGATTATACGGGGACGATAGGATTGTTTGCAAACAATGAGCCGTTTCTTGACACCCGTCTTGAAAAATTCGCCAAAATCACAAGAGAAAAACTGCCGAAAGCAAGAATTGAAATATTTTCTAACGGAACGATCATTAAACTGCAAAGATTTATTGAAATAATCCCGTCTCTGGACTTGCTTGTAATAGATAATTACAACGATAAACTCATATATAACGAGCCGACAAAAGCAATCATAAAATATTTAAAAGAAAACCCGGAGCATAAATCAAAGGTCAGCATCCGCATGAGAAGAGAAACAGCTCTGATGAGTTCGAGAGGCGGGCAGTCACCAAACAACAGTAAAAGAAAAGCGCTGCCGTTATCATGCCTTCTGCCGTTTTATCATTTTTATATACGTCCGGACGTAAAAATCGGTTTATGCTGCGTTGATGCACTTGCCAAGTATACATTGGGAGATGTTTCTGAGCATAGTTTAAAAGAAGTCTGGTATAATGAAAATTACACGAAAATAAGAGAAAAAATCAGAGAGGGCCGGGAAAGACTCGATGTATGCAAATACTGTGATAGTTTCGGTAATGCAGCCAACCTGCATATTGAAAACGGGGGAGGCAGCTGATGGATTCATATAAAGATATCGTCCTGATAATGCCGCCGGTCGTTGAGGGTTTTGTTATGGCAAACCCTTCAATGGGTCTTGCTTATCTGGCGGCAATACTGGAGCCTTCTTACAGTGTGAGTGTTTTTGATTATAATATCGACAAAAATTTTAAACCGCAGGATGTTATTGAAGATATTTTGGTTAAGCATAAACCCAAAGTTATAGGATTGTCTTTGACAACACTTAATGTGCCGCAGGCGGAAAAAATTGTAGAGATCATATTAAAGCAGGAAGACCGCCCGATCCTCATTTCCGGAGGACCACATGCAACGGCAGTTACCGAAGAAACTCTTTCGACCGGATATGACTATGTAGTTATCGGAGAAGGAGACAATACTATTTTGGAACTGATGGACTTTATCTACGGAAGATCGGCTTTTAAAAGTATTGACGAAATAGATGGTATCGCATTTTATCGTGACGGCAAAATTGTATATACAAACAAACGCGAAATGACAGATATGAAAAAGCTGCCTTTACCCGCATGGCATTATTTTGACCTCGATAAATACAGCAGCGTAGCGGTAAAAAATAATCGATGTATGCCGATCATGGCAAGCAGGGGCTGCCCGGACCTATGCAAGTTCTGTTATAAAGGTATATTCGGTGCCAGGCTGAGAGTCCGTGAACCGGAAAGTCTTATCGATGAAATACAGCATCTGAAAGATAAATATCAAATCAACGAATTTGTTTTCCTGGATGAAAACATTACAACAAGAAAAGACTTTATTCTAAAATTCTGTGATTTACTGATAGAAAGAGAAATAAACCTGCCGTGGTTTTTGGGTTCCGGTGTCAGAGTCGACAGAGTCGATGACGAAATCGTTGCTGCCATGAAACGTGCGGGCTGCTACAGAACGTCTCTTGGAGTTGAATCGGGAAATGAACAGATACTAAAGGATATAGGAAAAAGAACCAACAAAGAGCAGATAAGAAATGCTGTCGCTCTTTTTAAGAAATATAAATATGAATTGACATTGTACTTTATGATCGGTTTTCCGACAGATACTTTTCAAACGGTGCAGGATACCATTGATTTTGCAAAAGAACTAAACCCGGACCTTGCTCAATTTCCGGTGCTGACCCCTTTTCCGGGATCGGAGTTTCATGATTACTTAAAATCCGAAGGTCGTCTTACGGGGACAAATTGGGGTGATTACAACACTTTTATACCAAATACGAACCCAACATTCGTGCATCCGAATTTTACATGGGATGAAATTTTGGAACTGAAACGAAAAGCGTATAAAAGCTTCTATTTCAGACCGGGATATGCATTAGGTCAGATCAAACAAATCAGATCATTTAAAGATATCAAGCATCTTTTTAATAAAGTAAAAACATTTCTCGGTTTCCTGGAATCATCCCGATTTAGGAACACCGAAAATAAAAAGGGGTGATCCCTGAAATGAGTAATAAAACAAGCTTATTAAATCGTATATTTGCAATATTAATTATACTTGCACTTTCCATAGTGTTTGTTCAAAGACTTTATTTAAACCGAAGCGATATCTATCATTCATTCGGGGAAGGTGCCGCCGGAATAAAAAACAGTATAAAGAATGTTTACGGGACTCTGCCAAGAAATGATTACTTTGAACAGTTACATTACGAGTATTTACAAAAAACGGGCAGAGGTCATTTTAACGGAGTCACATTTTTAAATGACGGAAGACTGATACTTGATAATTTGGACCCTGTTTTATATCAAACACAGCGGACAAACACAATAATCGAAACCAATAACTACTTCGCCGAAAAAGGAATTCCATTTGTCTATATGAGGATTCCTAACAAGCTTTTTGAACAATCCGAACTTCCTCTTGCTTTTTCAGACAACCAAATCATAAAAAACGGAGATATGTTAACGGAATCTATCCGAAACAACTTCGTTGATACCTATGATTTGCGTGCACAAATGCAGCAAGCGGACAAAAATTTCGCAGCGTCATTTTATTGCTTCGATCTTCATTGGAATTACGAAACGATACTTTGGGTATCACAAAATGTCGGTGATTTTATGAACAGACAATACGGTTTTGATATCGATTTAAGTATATGGGATATTGACCGATACGATCAATTTGTTCAAAGACGGTTATTGTACGGTTCTGAATCAAAAACCGCAGGTGCTCATTGCATACTGGAAGATATAACATTTTTATCTCCAAAATTTCCCGTCGATCTTGAAATGCGTGACAGCAAGCATGATTTTGCACCTTTTACTTCGAATGATTTTTTCGGACTGTTTATTCCGAAATTTTATGGGGACCACAATCACCGGGAAGAACCATTTACATGTGTGGACAAAGGCCTGCCCGGTGAACAGTTTACGGAAATCACCAACAATTTGGCAGAAGATGATAAACGTGTGTTAATAATATCAGATTCGTTTGCAGTTTCCTGGGTGCCATATTTTTCACTGGGGTTTAAAAACATCGATTTTATTTATCTTATTACATACCAGACACATAAAGTGATTTGGGATTATCTTGCCGAAAAGGATTATGACCTTGTAATATTTGCAATATCCGATGTTATGGTATCAATAGATAGTCAGCCCGTATATGAAGAGTTTGACAGATTTTATTTGGGAACACCACCGGAAAGGTGATTGGGGATCGGTAGATTATGCTTTTTTCGAGTTTTGAATTTATATTTTTCTTTTTGCCGCTGGTAATACCACTATATTATTTTGTATTAAGAAACAGCATCAAATGGAAAAACCTGCTGCTATTAACAGCCAGTTTGTTATTTTATGCTTGGGGCGAACCGCTGTTTGTTTTTGCAATGATTGCTTGTATCCTTGTCAATTGGGGTTTCGGGCGCCTTTGCATTTATGTGCGTGAAAATAACGACGGGCAAACCAAACGCAGATTTGCAAGCAGTGCTTCAATGCTGCTCAAGCCGGCAATGATCCTGACGGTTGCAGTAGATCTTGGTTTGCTTGCAGTTTTTAAGTATGCCGCTTTTTTCGTAGAAAACATAAATCGTGTGCTGCCGCTGGAAATCCCGATCCCGCAACTGATTTTACCGATAGGGATATCTTTTTTCGTCTTCCAGGCAGTATCGTATACCGTTGATGTTTACAGAGGTACGGTCGGCGCACAAAAAAATCTTTCACTGGTCGCTTTGTATATTGCTTTATTCCCGCAGTTGATGGCAGGTCCGATCATCCGGTACAGTACCATTGAAAAACAACTTACGGACCGCAGTTTCAGCTGGGATGACTTTGCTTCCGGTCTCAGACGGTTTATTTTCGGGCTCGGAAAAAAAGTCCTCATTGCCGATGTTATCGCACAAGCGGTCAATTATGTATTCGCTTCGGACCCCGCCGGAATGTCCGTAACAGCCGCATGGCTTGGTGCGGCAGCGTTCGGAATGCAGATATATTTTGATTTTTCGGGATATTCGGATATGGCTATCGGGCTTGGAAAAATGTTCGGATTCCATTTTCCGGAAAACTTCAACTTCCCGTATATTTCACGTTCGATATCAGATTTCTGGCGCAGATGGCATATTTCATTGTCATCATGGTTCAGAGATTATGTATATTTCCCGATTGGCGGCAGCCGGGTAAAAAGCAAACTGCGGCTTGTACTAAATTTATTTATTGTATGGGCACTTACCGGGTTATGGCATGGAGCGGCGTGGACATTTGTGTTTTGGGGATTGTTCTTTTTTGTTTTGATCTCTTTTGAAAAACTTACCGGATTTGACAAATGGGTCGAAAGGATCCCCGCTGCCGGAAATGTATATATGCTGATATTTGTGCTCATTGGGTGGGTGCTGTTTCGAGCAGAAGGTGCACGTCATGCAGTGGAGTACCTATTTGCGATGGTTGGTTTAAAATCAAACCCGTTTTTTGGATTTGATGCAGTTAAAATCGGCTCGGAATACTTATTTACATGGATTGCCGGTTTGATAACATGTATCCCCGTTACAAGACAGCTTATAAAAAACCGTTACTTTGAAAGTGCCCCCGTCGTAGTGATACGCTGGCTATATGCCGCATTTATTTTAGTCTTGTCGTTTGCATTGATGACCGCAAGCGATCAGACCCCGTTTATTTATTTCGCATTTTAGATCAATCGATTGAGTGCAAATACATTTTTATTTATGGAGATATGATTATGAATACCGGACAAATAAAAGAAAATATCGACATACTGTTAGTATGGCCGTCTGTAGAAAATAATTTTTCGGTAAACGCGCCGTCTCTTGGACTTGCTTACCTTGCTGCCGTGCTCGAACCGGATTATACAGTCGGAGTTCTGGAATGTCAAAATGAAGGTTTGTATGAACCGCAGGAAACAGTAGAGTATATCAATAAAATCAAACCCCGTGTAGTCGGATTTACATTACCTACACTTTGTGTACCGCACGCCGAAGCGATTATTAAAGTATTGCGTCAACAAGACGACTGCCCGGTTCTTCTTGCAGGAGGACCGCATGCATCGGTACTTCCGGAGGAAATGCTTTCGATAGGGGTCGATTATGTCGCTATCGGAGAAGCCGAAGAAACAATCAAAGAGCTAATGGCTTATATTTTCGGCAAGCCGGATGCCGGACCGCTTAACGATATTGCCGCAATAGCATTTGAGCTTGATGGACAGGTTATAAAAACAAAAAAACGCGAATTGCTGGATGTAAAAACATTACCTTTTCCTGCATGGCACTATTTTAATATGGATTGTTACGGAGGTTATGTACAAAAAAATAAAAAATGCCTTCCTGTAATGAGCAGCAGAGGTTGTCCGCAAAGTTGTACATTTTGTTACAAAGGGATTTTCGGAACCAGCATCAGGCTTCGTGATGCAAAATCTGTTGTTGACGAAATCCAATATCTAAAAGACAATTTTAATATAGAAGAATTTTCAATGCTTGACGAAAACTTTACGTTTTCGAAACAGCACGTGATGGATGTCTGCAATCTGCTGATAGAGCGGGAAATAAATCTTCCGTGGTATCTTGGCAACGGAGTAAGAGTCGATTCGGCGGATGAAGAAGCAATAGCGCTTATGAAAAAAGCAGGATGCTACAGGATCGCTCTTGGAGTTGAATCCGGAAATGAAGACATCCTAAAAGAGCTTAAAAAAAGAATAACAAAAGATCAGGTAAGACATGCGGTTGCACTATATAAAAAATACGGTTATGAAATTTCACCTTTCTTTCTTATCGGAGCACCTTCGGAAACTTATCAAACAGCTATGGATACCATTAATTTTGCCATTGAACTCAATCCCGATATCATGTCGCTCAATCTAATAATGCCGTTTCCCGGATCTCAACTATTTGAACACTATAACTCCGCAGGTTTACTGCTTACAAAGGATTGGCGGCAATACAATCACTTTTATCAAGACAGGACTCCGGTATTTAACCATCCGAATCTTACGTGGGAAGAGCTTAAGGGACTTAGAGCAAAAGCATACAGAAAATTTTATTTCCGTTTCGGTTTTATCGCAAGTCAAATCAAAAAAATCAAATCGTTTTCGGATGTTAAATTACTTTTCAAAAAGATATTTATTCTCCTCGGCTTCATGAAATCCAGATTATGATAGTATAGTGAGGTCGTTTCATGAAATTTTCCATTATTATTCCTATATATCATTCACAAAATACAATAAGACGATGTATTGATTCATTTTTGGATCAGTCGGTGACCGGGGAGTTGGAAATACTGTGTATCGGCGATAAAGTCGAAGACCCGTCACATTCGATTGTCGATGAATACGCACAAAAATATCCGGGTGTCGTTGCGCTGCACCTTCAAGATGGCAGGGGAATCGGCGGGGCGCGAAATTTGGGTTTGGAGCTTGCACGCGGAGAATATATCATGTTTTCCGATGCCGATGATTATGTATTTCCCGAAATTCTTGAAAAATGTGTAAATGCTTTGGTTGAATATGATGCCGATTTCGTCACCGCGGGATTTAATCGAGTATCGGAAACAGGCAGGATGTATTCATCGGAAATGTCCGTAAAAAATATCGATATTATTGAACTGACACCTTTGAACATACCGAGGCTTGCGTTTATTTTTACGGCGCCATGGGGAAAACTGTTTAAACGCGAACTGATCGCCGACAGCCGCTTTACCGACGATCCGATATCTGCTTACGAAGATTTGATGTTTCATCTATCGATATACAAAAAGGCAAAGAAATACATTCAGCTTCCCGATATATTATATAATTACATCGTGTATCCGCAGTCATCCATATCGACGGCATCTTCGAAACGGACAGAAACCTTTCGCAAAGATCTCGTTTCGGTCAAGCAGGAATATATTTCGGCCGGTTTACCCGAAGGTAGGGAAGATGCATACTTTAAAATGCTCGATCTTGTTGCTATGATCCATGCGGGAATAGCCGATGCACACAGAAGCGAAGAAGACCCGTCCGTTGATTTAAGAGATTTTTGCAGAAGTGCTAAAAAATATTTAGACGAAAACTTCCCAAACTGGCGTAAAATCAAGATTTGTCCTTACGGTAAATTCACCTTGCGGTGTAAAATGGTATGGATAGCCAAGGTAACGTACAAAATGAACATGTTTTGGATTTTTATACGAATTTATAATCTTATGATCAAAACTCTGCATATAGATATGAAATGGTAGATAAAGTTGGAAAGAATAAAACGGCTGTTAAATGAAAACAGATTTATCAAAGATGCTTCATGGAATACATTTGGGGTGTTGTCATACTTCGGCTGTCAGTTACTTATAACGTTTGTTGTCGTCTGGCTCTCGGATGATATGTATAATGCCGGTAATTTAAATCTTGCAATGACAGTTTCAAATATTTTTTGTACGATAGCATTATATAATATCCGCTTTTTTCAGGTTTCCGACATAAAAAATGAGTATAACGACAGTGAATATGTAGCGGCGCGTGTACTGACATGTGCTGCTGCAGTGCTGCTATGTACCGGATTTGTGTTTATCGCGGATTTTTCCGGGTTGCAAAGAGCAATAATCATCTGCTATTTGTTTTTCCGTATCAACGAATCACTCATCGACGTGCTGCACGGTATCGACCAGAAGAACCATAGAATGGATTATATCGGAAAATCATTGTTTAGCCGCGGAGTATTGATGCTTGCCGTTTTTGTGGTATTGATATGGCTTTTTGACCTGTTGACTGCGGTTATCGGCATAACGGTCATAACGGTAATGGCAGGTCTTGTATATGACCTGCAAAAAACAAAAAAACTGGCTGATTTTGTGCCTTATTCACGCGGGCAGATATTTTCGCTGTTAAAACGATGCTTTCCGCTAATGATCGTTTTGTTTATCATAACAATGATCCCCACGTATGTAAGATATTCGTTAGAAAGAATACACGGGACGGAAGCTTTGGGAATATATGCTTCGGTAGCTGCTCCGACTTTGATTGTGCAGGTCGCGGCATTTCCGCTGTTTGCTCCGCTTGCCAATCTGTTTGCCGTTTGTATAAAAGAAGGGGATAAAAAAAGGTTTATTAAACTGTTTACGGTTTCTACCGCTGTAATTTTGGGGATCATATTCGTTTTTACGGCTGCGTCATTTTTTGTCGGTCAGTGGGGTCTCGGGTTATTATACGGAGAATCTATGCCGCAATACGCTTATTTATTGCCGGGAGCATTTGTTATTTCGGGTTTGATAGCATATATTTGGTTTATGAATGTGGTGTTTACGGCAACAAGAGATATAAAAGGGGTATTTTCGGGCAATCTGATCGGAGTAATTATATGTGTGGCTGCAACGGGTTTTTTCCTCACCGGGTTCGGGCTTGAAGGTGCAAATCACGTTATGATAATAAGTCAGAGTATAACCGTTCTGTGCTTGATTTTTCGCCTGTTTTGGTATATAAATAAGAAACTCTTTATTCCCGGGAGAAGCTGATGATTCGGATCGGTATTATATGTCCGTCTGAAATCGCATACAGACGATTTTTACCTGCACTTACAAAACACAAGGAGTTTTTGTTTGCAGGTATTGCTGTTGCCAAAACCGGCGAGTACATGCTTCCCGATTCTGCAAATTCTACGGATATATCGGCGCTTAACGATATATTGCAGCAGGAAAATGAAAAAGCAAAGCAATTTACGGATAATTACGGCGGAGTTATATATAAAGGATATGAAGCAATGGTTACATCAACGGACATAGATGCTCTTTATATACCACTTCCGCCGGCTCTGCATCATAAATGGGCAAAAGCCGCTTTGGAAAACGGTAAACATGTCCTGCTTGAAAAACCGGCAGCACTTGAACTTTCACATACCCGGGAATTGACTGATATCGCAGGCAGTCACTCATTGGCTTTGCATGAAAATTACATGTTCATTTTTCATGACCAAATTAAACAAATAAACTCAATAATAAAAAACGGGGCAATAGGTGAAATACGGTTATATCGCATTACATTCGGTTTCCCGAAACGGGATGCAAACGATTTCAGATATAACAAAAAACTGGGTGGCGGTGCGCTTTTTGATGCAGGAGGATATACAATAAAATATGCATCTGCCTTGCTTGGCGGCAATGTAGAAATTGCATGCGCCAATATGAATTTTACAGAAGAATTCACGGTGGACATATACGGTTCGGCTACTCTTGTTAATGACCGTGGTGTTACGGCACAAGTCGCTTTTGGTATGGATAACAGTTACCGCTGTGACCTTGAAGTCTGGGGAAGTACCGGAATGCTGACAACGGGCAGGGTGCTGACCGCACCGGATAATTTCGTTCCGGAAGCTATAGTTAAAACTGCTGCGGGGGAAGAGAAAATTATTCTCCGCGCCGATGATTCTTTTGTCAAATCCATCAATTGGTTCAAAGAATGTATAGAAAATGAAGCAGCAAGAACAGAAAGTTATGAAAGCATTTTACAACAAGCAATCCTGATAGATGAATTTATCGGAAAAGCCAAATTAAACACTCGGAGATAATAAACTAGTATGAAAAAAGCAATCGTCATCGGAGCAAACAGTTATATAGCACGTAACCTGATCGCGGCAGCACATGACCGTGATGATATAGAAATTACTGCACTATATGACCGGCAAAACCAACATGCCGACGACGTACCCGGTTATCGACAAATAGATATATTAGATGCAAACACTTATGAAACGATCGATCTAAACACCGGTCTTATATTCTTTTTTGCGGGGAAAACCGGTACTGCAGTTGGATTTGATGAATACGAAACTTTTATCGATGTAAACGAAAAAGGTTTTCTCAATTTATTATCTGCATACCGGAATCAAAATTCAAACGCGAAAATAATTTATCCTTCTACCCGATTGGTATATAAAGGCAGAGAAGGCAAGTTAAAAGAAGATTCGGAAAAAGAGTTTAAAACGATTTATGCGATAAATAAGTACGCATGTGAACAATACTTAAAAATTTACGCATCACTGTATGGGGTGGAGTACGGAATTTTCCGTATTTGTGTACCTTACGGTACTTTAGTTTCGAATGCAGCGTCTTACGGAACGGCAGAATTTATGATAGAGCGTGCACGAAATAAAGAAAGTATAACTCTTTTTGGTAACGGAAGCATGAGGCGAACGCTTACATATATCGGAGACATTTGTGAAACACTAATTTACGGCGGGTTGTCGGAACACTGTAAAAATGATGTGTATAACATCGGCGGAGAGGATTACAGCCTGCATGATATGGCTGTTCTGATCGCCGAAAAATTTAATGTTCCTGTCGAGTTTATTGAGTGGCAGGAAGCTGCACTGAAAATGGAATCCGGTGATACGGTTTTTGAATCCGGCAAACTGGACGGACTTCTTGATTATAAACACCGCATGAGATTTAAGGAATGGATATTGCGCGAAGATTGACGTTCATCCGGGTAACTGTTATAATTACAGAAATTTTATATAAGAGGAACATTACATGAAAAAAATGCTTATCGTCGGCGGCGCGGGGTATATCGGCGGGTACATGACCGATGTTTTTGAAGAGAAAGAAGATTATGATGTGACCGTATATGATAATCTGCTTTATGAATCACGGTTTATGAAGAATGTGAAGTTCATCTTCGGTGATGTACGCGATACTGCGAGGCTGGGAAAAATAATCAACGATTATGACATCATCGTTTGGCTTGCGGCGATAGTCGGTGACGGTGCATGCGCGATAGACGCGACGCTTTCGGAAGAAATCAACTTCATAACCGTAAAATGGCTGGTGGACAACTATACAAAAGGGACAATTGTATTCACATCCACCTGTTCGGTTTATGGTATGAACAGTGAACTGATCGATGAAGAAGCCGAACCGAACCCGCTGTCCGTATATGCAGCGACAAAACTTCAGGCGGAACGGTATATCGTGGAGAACGCCAAAGATTATGTGATCTTCCGGCTGGGTACATTGTACGGGATCGGCGATTCCCATTCGAGACTGCGGTTTGATCTGGTCGTCAACATACTGACACTGCGTGCCGTACAGGGTGAGAGCCTGACAGTTTTCGGCGGTCAGCAATGGCGTCCGATAATGCATGTCAGAGATGTGAGTTATGCAGTCGATCATTGTATCAAAAACAATGTACGTGGTCTGTTTAATCTTTCCGAACTTAATGTGGAGATCTCCGGACTTTCGGAAACGATAAAACGTCTGCTTCCCGAAACAAAAATCATATATCAGGACATGAAATTTGAAGACCTCCGCGACTACAAGGTCAAAAACGACAGGATAAAAGCAACCGGCTGGAATCCGAAATTCTCGCTGGACGAAGGCATCTTGGAGATGATCTCCATCTTCTCCGAAGGCCGTGTAAAAAACGTCTCCGACCCCGTTTACTCAAACGCTAATTATTTGAAACAAATCGATTTAAGGTAAAGTAAAAGGGGACATTATAAGGTAAGGGGACATTCCTCAAACGCTTTTCACCCTAAAGGGATGAAATGTCTCCAAGAGGTGTGTCCCCGGTGAATCAGGAGAATAATATAAAATGATTAACAGTACAAAAGTTCTAAAAGGCGGTATAGCTGTTGATGACAGAGGAAGTCTCAGGTTTGTCAATGACTTTGACTTTGAAGGTGTCAAGCGGTTTTATCAGGTTGAAAACCACAGGCGCGGTTATATCCGTGCATGGCACGGTCACGAGCGGGAAGGCAAGTATGTATGGACTGCATCCGGCAGCGCACTCGTCGGTGTCGTACCTCTTGATGCAAAACCGGGTGACTTAAGTTTGGCACAGAAGTTTGTACTGTCCGACAAATCCCCGTCGATCCTGTGGATCCCCCCGGGATACTACAACGGCTTTATGAACCTTGAAGAAAACACAAAAATAATCTTCTTCTCAACAACCACCCTCGAAGAATCCAAAGGCGACGACATCCGGCAACCGTACGATATATGGGATATATGGAAGGACGATTTTAGATGAAACTTTTAATTCTCGGCGGCACCGGAATGCTCGGTAATGCAGTCGTGCGACATTTTACAAACCAAAACAACTACAACATCACAGCCACATTCAGAACCGACGGGCTTGACATCCCGTGCAATAAAATCAAGTTCGATGCTCTCGGCGACCCGCTCGATACACTACCAAACGATTACGACTATGTACTCAACTGCATAGGGATAATCAAACCTTTTATGGCAGCAGATATCGCTGCAGCCATAAAGATCAACTCACTGTTCCCGCACGAGCTGGCAAAGTGGTGTAGTAAAAATCAAACCAAACTATTCCATATAACAACGGACTGTGTATATTCGGGTCAGAAAGGTAAATACACCGAATCGGACCTGCATGATGCACTTGATGATTACGGTAAAAGCAAGTCTCTCGGCGAATGCCCCGCCAACGCGATGGTGCTGCGGACGAGTATAATCGGCGAAGAAATACATAAAGACGCAAGTCTTATCGCATGGGCGAAGAGTCAAAAAGGGAAGACCGTATCGGGATTTTCAACCCATATATGGAACGGAGTCACAACCGGTCATTACGCGAAAATCTGCGACACTATCATAACGGAAAACCTTTATGAACACGGTCTTTTCCACGTATTCGCAAAAGCCGATGTGACAAAACTCGAAATGATGCATATGTTCAATGACAAATTCAACCTCAACCTGACCATCGAAGAAAAACAACCCACCCCCTGCGACCGCTCCCTTAGAACAGAAAAAGAACTAAACAGCAAATTAAACATCCCCACCGTAAACCAAATGATAGAAGAAATGTAAAGTAGGAAGAATACAAGGGGACATTCCTCAAACGGCTAAGAGGTGTGTCCCCGGTGAATAGAGCAGAAGGATAGTATTTTGTGAAAAAGCTAAAATTAATGACGATCATCGGCACCCGTCCCGATATAATAAAACTTTCGGAGATCATAAAGCTCTGTGACAAGTACTTTGACCATATACTGGTCCATACGGGGCAGAACTATGACTATACGCTTAATCAGGTTTTCTTCGAGGATCTTCTGCTCAGAGGCCCCGATCATTATCTGGATGCAGCGGCGGATGATCTTGGACAAACGATAGGGAACGTGATCGCAAAATCATACGCAATGATGAAGGAAGTAAAGCCGGATGCGCTGTTGGTGCTGGGAGATACAAATTCTTCCCTTTGCACCATATCGGCAAAACGGCTCAAAATCCCCATATTCCATTTGGAAGCGGGTAACCGCTGCTTTGACGAAAACCTGCCCGAAGAAGTAAACAGGCGGATAGTCGATCACATCAGCGATATAAATATGGCATATTCCGAGCATGCCCGCCGTTATCTGCTGGCCGAAGGGATAAGAAAAGAGTATATTTTTGTGGTCGGCTCTCCGATGGCAGAGGTGATAAACGCCAATATCAAAAAAATCGAAAAAAGTGATATTTTAAGCAAACTTGAATTAAAAAGCAGGAAGTACATTTTACTTTCCGCTCACAGAGAAGAAAATATCGACATCGAAAAGAATTTCTTTTCACTGATGGAATCTGTGAACAAGATGGCGGAAATGTATCAAATACCGGTAATATACTCAACCCATCCGAGAAGCAGAAAGTTCATAGATAAACGCGGATTCAAGTTCCATCCGCTGGTACGGAGTCTTGAGCCGTTTGGTTTCTCCGATTATATCTGTCTGCAGAACAATGCATTCTGCGTTGTCTCCGACAGCGGAACTCTGCCGGAGGAAGCAAGCTACTTCAAGTTTCCGGCAGTCTCGATCAGAACAAGCACCGAGCGGCCGGAGGCAATGGACAAGGGAAACTTTATGATCGGCAGTATTTCCGCGGACGGTGTCCTGCAGGCGGTCGCATTGGCTGTACAAATGATCAAAGACGGGCATACCGGAGCACCGGTACCCGATTATATTGAAACCGGAATGTCTGCAAAAGTAGTGAATCTGATCCAGAGTTATACAAGTATTGTCAATACGATGGTATGGAGAAAATGAAAAAACGAATCCTGGTCGTAAGCCAGCATTTTTGGCCGGAGTCATTTCGCATAAATGACATCACCGAAGGCTTTCTGGAAAACGGATATGAAGTTGAAGTGCTTTGCGGGATACCAAACTATCCCGCAGGGCAATTTTTCGATGGTTACGGAGTCTTTAAAAACAGAAGGCAGACCAAAGACGGAGTCAAGATACGCAGATGTTTTGAAATAAAAAGAGGAAAAAACACAAATTTCAGGATTTTTCTCAATTACATGTCGTTCCCGGTAAGCAGCATATTTTCGCTCCCATATTTAAAAAAACAAAAATACGACAAAATCTTTTTATACAACACATCCCCTGTAATGATGGCGGTCGCAGGGATATTACTGGGCAGAAAAATGAAGATAGAAACAACGATGTATGTGCTTGACCTTTGGCCGGAGAATTTGTATTCGGTACTGAAGATAAAGAACAAACTGCTCAGAGGAATTATAATGCGGGTATCAAACTGGCATTACAGGAATACCGATAAGCTAATCGCAAATTCGCAAAGTCTTCGGACATTACTGATCGACCGGATAGGAAAAGAAGAAAACAAGGTCACATACATCCCCCAGTTTTGTGAAAAAGTATTTGAAGCATCCATTGAAGATGAAGAGCTGGCAGAGCGGTTTTCGAAGACATTCAATCTGGTGTTCACAGGGAACATCAGCCCCGCGCAGTCCTTTGAAACTGTCATCGGAGCGGCTAAGATACTCAAAGAAAAGGGCTATAAAGACTTAAACTGGATCATCGTCGGCGACGGGATGTCGAGAAAATGGCTGGAAAATGAAGTGAAAAAAGAAGAACTGTCCGATTGCTTTACTTTCATTGGCCGTATGCCGATGGAAGACATCCCGAAGTATACACACATAGCCGATGTGCTGTTTGCCTGCCTCGCAAAAAGCGAAATGCTTGAATGCACCTTACCGGCAAAGGTTTTTTCATATTATGCCGCAGGCCGTCCTCTGCTTCTTTCCATGGAAGGTGAAATACAGCAAATCGTCCGGGAATCAAACGCAGGGTATATCGTCAATCCCGGTGATCCTGCAGCTTTTGCAGATGCGGTGGTTAAGTTTTATGACACAAGTATTGAAAACCGCAGCGCTATGGGCGCTGCGGCTAAAGATTATTATTTCAAGCATTTTGAAAGAGACATGAACATGAAAAAGCTGATTGATTTTATTGAATCTTAGTTTATTTATGCAGCCTCTGATTCACTGTCCATATTTTCTTCTTCTCCGACCGCTGCCATATAGGCGGCGTCGATTTCTTTCATGCGGCTTTCGATCAGAGCATCAATCTCCGAAAGCTCCGCCAGTACAGTGTCCATATATTCATTCCACCATTCCGGGGTGCTGTCCGAAATGGGGTCATTGGCAAGGAAATATCCGGAGTCATTCATTTTTCCTCCCGTAGCTTTAATTATGAAGGTTGATGTGTCCTGACCTATGTCAACTCTGTCGTAATCCTTCCAGACATTATATGTTTGCATCAGTCTGTCGTTTTCAACCGGTTCATCCAACATGCCGACCCATGCTTTTTCATGATCTCTGATTGTAGCTGATGCGGGTAAAACTTCATCGGTTTTGTTGCGGATATAATATCTCAAAATGGCAAGAGAATCCATTAGCCTTCTTGAATGTGCCATGCCTGCCTGCCGTAATGAAGCTGTGTCAAGAACACCTTCGCTGCGCATCCTGCCAACCATCGAAAACAGATCGCGGTTGGTCAGTTCCTGCGGATAACTGTCTCTGATTTTGTCCTGGATTACTTCCGTACTTTCGTCACCGTGCAGGCGCTGACGGTTTACCTGTTCGGGGTTACCGATGTGTTTATCAAGAGTATTGTTGTACTCAACACCTATCATAAAAAACATCGAAGTAGGCATAAACAAGTCGTGAGCTTTCATAAAATCCTTACCGAAAGCATCAGTGAATTGTTTTTCTATAAAAGAATATCTTTCTGCTTCTGTTTTCACAGACAGGTTCTCTTTATTGATAGCTAACCTGACATCTACGATTTTTGATATGACCTCGGCTTCTGTTATCGGGTAATATTTATCCAAATAAGAAACTTCGGCTGTCTCCTGTGTTTTAATCACCGGAGGCACCGAATCTATTGGAAAGGTTGTACTGTAATCAACAGGCGCCGTGTATATCTGATGTGACGGAGCGGTTTCATTTACAGGTGTTGAATACGTTTGATATGCCGGGACAGTTTCGTTGACTGCTTCGTTGACTGTTTCGTTTATTGCTTCGTTTATCGTTTCGTTTAAAATCCCCTGAAATATACTGACTTCTTCCTCTTCATTGCTGTCTACGGGCGGACAAACCGGGGTATAGACATTAGTTTCATTCGTTACATAAGTCGCATTATAATTTTCGATGTACATGAACAGCAAATCCTTATCTTTGCATCCTTGTAAAATTCTCCATCCTTGATATTACTATTCTTATATCGAATTATCGGAATTTTCCACCCCCGGCTTTAGCGTTTTTTAAACAATATTGAATCTTAGAGTCTGATATGGTAGGATAACAACGTCAATAACGTCATTCTGAACTCGATTCAGAATCCCATCCGGAGTGACGGATTGGAGTTAAATGAAAATTCTTGCAATAATACCTGCATATAACGAGGAGCAAAGCATTGGGAAGGTCATTGATGATCTGCGTGAGTTTGCTCCCGATGTTGATATACTTGTTGTTAATGACGGTTCGACAGACAGTACTGCAGAGATCTGCAGGGAAAATCCCCATTGTCTGTTTATAGACATGCCGTTCAACGCGGGGCTTGCGTTTACGGTCCAGACCGGTTTGTGTTATGCTGCAAAGTATGATTATGACTATGCACTCCAGTTTGACGGCGACGGACAGCATAAAGCCGGATATATAAAAGATATGCTGGAAGAAAGTAAAAAGGGTTTTGATATCGTGATCGGGTCGAGATATGTTTCGGAAAAGCACCCGTTCTCGATCCGTAAGATAGGCAGCAAGCTTATCGGCGCATCAATCCGCCTGACGTCGAAAATCAAGATCACCGACCCGACCTCGGGCATGCGTCTGTACAATAAAAAGCTGATACACGAGTTTGCCGAACATATCAACTATGAACCGGAGCCGGACACACTGGCGTATCTGGCACGCAAGGGTGTAAAAATCCGGGAGATACAAGTGACAATGAACGAACGCGAGTTCGGGACAAGCTATTTTACGGCATTTAAATCTTTAAAATATATGCTGAAAATGATATTTTCTATTTTGATCGTTCAATGGTTTAGAAAGAGGAGTATATAAGTATGGGTATAGAACTGAGAATATTACTGATCATCGCATCCGTTATTATGATTGTGGCGGTCGTACTCAAAATAAGGAAAGCAAAATTCCAAATCCACGACGGACTGTTCTGGTTCCTGCTTTCGCTATTGTTCCTTGTATTGAGCATCTTCCCCGACCTCGCTATACGTTTATCCGAACTGATCGGCGTCGAATCCCCCGCAAACCTGGTCTTCCTCAGCATCCTCACCCTCCTGCTGATAAAAAACTTCATGATGTCACTGAAAATCTCCCTCCTCGAATTCAACCTGATGAAACTAACCCAAAGAATAGTAATTGATGAAAAAGAAGATAACATTGAACAGAAATAAACTAAGGGGACATTCCTCAAACGACAAAGATGCATAAATCTAAGGGGACATTCCTCAAACGGCCAAGAGGTGTGTCCCCGGTGAATAGGAAGCAGAGAATAACCATTGGAAAAAAACAGAGCAGCAATTTACATATTCTATGACAAAGACGGCATCGTAGACAGTTATGTAACCCATATGTTACAGGAACTGCAAAAAGTCTGCGCCAAGCTTGTCATTGTCTGCAACGGCAAGCTTGATTATGACGGTCTTGAGTCATTCTACAAGCTCACAAGCGATGTCATAACAAGAGAAAACGAAGGCTTTGACGCGTGGGGATATAAAACCGGTATGGAGTATATCGGGTGGGATAACCTCGCGCAATACGATGAGCTTATACTCATGAACGACACCGTGTTTGGGCCGTTGTATCCTTTTCAAACCATCTTTGATGAAATGAATGATAAAAACCTTGATTTTTGGGGGATCACTAAACACGGACGTTTCTTAAACCCCGACGGACTGACAAAAAAAGGCGTGTTCCCGGAGCATATCCAGACATATTTCATCACAATCGGCAGCAAAATGCTCGGATCGATAGAATTTAAGAATTACTGGGAAAATCTACCGCAACTCAAATCATGGAACGCCACGGTCTCTTTCTTTGAATCACAATTCACACAGCACTTTGCGGATTTAAACTATACATGGGATGTCTATGTCAATACCGGCAAAGACCTTGCCGATTTTTACGATATATCCATGATGATACTGATGCCGTATGAACTGGTGAAAGACTACAACTGCCCGTTCATCAAACGCAAGTGCTTTACGATCGAATACAACGCTTCGCTCACTTTTGCGATCGGCAACAGTTCAAAAAAAGCGTATGACCATATCTGTGAAAACACCGGTTACGATGTTGATATGATATGGGAACATATTTTGCGCACAGCGAGCTTCAGGAATATAAAGGATAATCTGCATCTCAATTATATATTACCCGAAAAGACCATCAAAGATGGAACCATCGATATAAGCAAAGCGAAGGTCGCGGTGTTCGCACATATAACATATGAAGACATGATCGATTTTTGCGCCGGCTATATTAAAGCTGCATCGGAAATAGCGGACATATATCTCACAACTCTTACAGAAGACATGAAAAATCAACTGACCGCAAATTTCGGGCAAATGACCACAAACAAGCTTGAAGTAATAGTTTTACCCGAAAACAGTAAAGGCAGGGATGTCGGCGCTCTGTGGGTGGCGTTAAAGCCGCACATGGAGGGTTATGATTATATCTGCTACATCCATAACAAAAAATCGCCTCAGGTCAGACCGCTAACTGTCGGACGCGATTTTGCCCGCAGATGCATGGAAAACACACTTGCAAGCAAAGAATATGTAGCAAATATATTGGGCATGTTTGAAACAGACCAAAGGCTTGGACTGTTGTTTCCGCCTCCTGTCATCCACGGGCCGTATATACAGCTTTTATCATTCCTGTGGACCGGCAACTACCATAACACAGTCGAGCTTGCCGGAAAAATGAGCATCAATGTACCTATAGATCACGGCTTTGACCCGATTTTCCCGGCAGGTGGTATGTTCTGGTTCAAAACCAAGGCACTAAAGAAAATCATTGATTATGACCTGAAATATGAAGACTTCCC
>Ga0123356_10001001_pt1 | contig 31361 bp, 27 predicted proteins | sample TergutEmb28metaG_2_FD_92546 | JGI IMG/M metagenome (GOLD analysis project Ga0123356, IMG submission 92546) | Embiratermes neotenicus P3 segment gut microbial communities from Petit-Saut dam, French Guiana - Emb289 P3 | ecosystem: Host-associated > Arthropoda: Insects > Digestive system > Gut ...
CGCAGAGTGGTTTTTCTTGGGTTACTTGCGCCCCCCTTGGGGGGTCGGGGGGGGAGGAACACAGCTGCCCTGCGGCGCATCGCGCCGCACATGCAAAAGAAAGTGACTCGCCGGTAGGCGAAAGCTGACGCTCAAAATGAGGAAAGAAAGCGGCCCCGCCAGGGGCTCATAAAAACAGTCAAAGTGGGACAATAAACCCCGCCCAGGGGGGGCGAAAAGAATATTTTAACCCCCCTACAGCCCTGAGTCATCAACAACTCCCCCCTACCCGTAGGGTAAAAAACCATTTTAAAGTGAGGGGGGGGGGATTAGAGTTTTACGAGGGAGGGGGGGGCAAGGGGGGGGCTCCCCCGCCCCCCACTAACGCCAGGGCAGCAGCGTCAAGGCAGGAAACATAAGAACAAACAAAGAGATGGTATCCCCCTTAAAAATAGGCCAAAACGAAGCTATTGAAGGGGAGGTGTTTTTATGTGGAAGCGACTTGTGAGAGCCATACGCAGTTTTTTGGGAGCGTTTGTCAGCAACGTGGAGGACCCGGAGCTGATTTTAAAGCAAAACCTACAGGACTTAAACGAGCAGGTGCCGCGGATGAACGAGCAACTTGCCAAAGTCCGCGCGCATGTTTCTCTGTTGGAGAAGGAGAGGGACAAACACCTTGCGCAAATAGAGAAGCTAACCTCCAAGGTGAAGGTAGGCATACAAATAGGCAAGGAGGATTTGGCCGCGCAATATGCGCAGCAATTGCAGTCCGAGAAGGCGGCCCTTGAGAAGAATGGAGGCCAGTTGGTTGTGGCGAAAGAGGCCTATGAGAAGGCGATGACGGTGAAGAAGGCGTTTATGCATGAGAAGGAGCGCAAGACGCAGGAAGCGATGGCGGCCATGGAGGGGGCGCGGCTGGCCAAGTGGCAGGCGGAGGTAGCGGATGCCCTAGAGTCCTTCAAAGTGACGGGGTTGGATGCGACGCACGAGGAGATGGTGCGCAAGCTGAGCGAGCAAGCGGCGGTGAACGAGTCGCGCATGGCGATGGCCTTGGAGTCCATTCAAACGCCTGTTGCGGGCATAGACGAAGAAGTTGAGAAGATGCAGGCCAAGGAGTTTGTGAAGCAGATGAAGTTGGAGATGGGGTTAGCGGAGGCTATGCCGTCGGGAGGGGTTTCAGAGGAGGCGCCGGAGAAAACCCTAGGCAAGAAGGTTGACGTGAAAAGTTGAGTGAAGAACTTCCCCCGAAGAAACTCCGTTTTGGACATGGGCTTGCATTGGGGCTTTTGTTTTCGTTGGCCTTAGCGGTTGCCTTGTTGTCCCATTTTGGTTTTGGGGAGCGTTTGAGGGAGCGGATTTGGAAGCAGGGGCCGGTGGTTGAGGCGGCGGATTTTCCGGCGGGGGTGGCTTCTCCTGCCTATGAACGAGCCTCGATGGTTTTGCGTCCCACCTACCTAGGGACGACGCTACGTGGCTATGCGGCGCCTTTGTTATGGGCGGCAGGGGAGGAGGGGGGTGAGGAGGGGCTATGGCGGGAGTCCTTTGCGATAGAAGTCCGCACGCGGGTATTTGCAAACGGCACGGAGCTTTCCAAGGCATTGGCCCTAGGGGGCGACAATGGCGGGGTAGACATGGCCGTATTGAGCCTGCCGACATTGTTGTTGGACGCTCCCGGGCTTAAACCTGCGGTACCGCGAGTACTCATGTTAATGGGGTGGAGCCGTGGGCAAGACATATTGGTAGCCACCCAGGGTTTGCACCACCCGGGGCAGTTAAGGAACAAGCGGGTTGCGGTGGAGATGTGGAGCCCTGGGCACCATTTGTTGTTATGGACGCTTTCGCGTGTAGGGTTAAGGTTGGGGGAGATAGAGTTGTTGGAGCTTCCCTCTGCATTGGATGCGGGGGCTTTTTTGGAGAAGGGGGTGGCCGACGCGGCTGCTGGCCTCTATGGGGAGTTGCTGCCCTGGGTACTTCAGAACAAGGGGGAGTTTTTGGACTCGACGGCCGACGTCCCCCATTTGGTAGCCTCCGTATTGGTAGCCCGCGGCAGTTTTGTTGCGCGTTACCCTGAGGTTATACTACGTGTTATACGTGGGCTATTTGACTTAGAGCAGAATATGGCCCGCTACCGCAAGCGTATGCTTAAAAGCTTCAAGCAACAATACCCCAATTTGGGAAAGCCCGAGCAAATGTTGCAAGAAGAGCCCTTGGCCTCCATGGAAGAGAACCTGGCTTTTTTTGGACTTCGAGGGCAGGCGGCCGTTGGTTATGCAGAACTCTACCAAAGCACGACGGCTTTGGCGTCCAAACTTTATGAGAGGCCGCCTGCGCCCAGGGTTGAAGAAAGTCTTGAATTGGCGCCGTTGAAGCGGCTAGCTAAGCTACAGTGAAACGGTTTTTTCAACCTCTTTTTCCTCTCAACGGAACGGTGTGAGCCAAGGTGAATAAGTTTTCTGTTGTTTCATGGCTGTCCATTCCAGCGGCAGGGGTTTTTGCGGGCCTAGCGAGCCTATGGGGGGCAGGGGCAGTGCCTTTAGAGGGTTTATGGATTCCGGTGCTATCGGGCCTTGGGGCCATGGCAGGCAGTGCGGTTTTCATAAGCCTGGGTTTTTTTTTGGCGCGGGCGCGTGCATTTCCGGCAGAAGCTTTGACTTTGGCGCGAGAGGAAGCGGGTTTATTGGCGGAGCTTTCTGCTTCGCAGCGCCGCCACTATGAGACCCTGCATGCGCTGAAGGACAAGACGCTTGAGAGTTATGCGCGTCTGCCTGGGGGCAGGCAATTGCAGTTGCTCTCCGAGAAGCATTTGAATGCTTTGCTGCTGGCATTTTTGCGATTGGTTTCGGGCCTTAATGCATACCGACATGGTTTTAAGCCGGAAGAGAAGAAGGGCATTGAGGAGGAGCTGAAGGAAGTGCAAAAAGGCCTTGTTAAAGGGGAGGCTTCGCGCTTGGTTGACATAAAGAAGCGGCGCGCTGAGATTTTAGAGAAGCGGCTTGCTCGGTTTAAATACGCTGAAGAGAGCCGTGAATGGATGAGCCACCAATTGGCCAGCATTGAAGATTTGCTTCGGTTGACCAACGAGCAAGCCATCAGCATAAGGGACCCTGAGTCTGTTAATCGCCAGTTGGAGCTTTTGACGCAGCAAACGGTTGCCACGGAAGAAACCGTTAGGGAGATGGAACGGTTTATGGAATTTTCAGAGGAACTCAACCCTTGGAGCACTCAAAAGACAGGCATACGGCGATGACGCAAAGAATGGCATATGCCCTTGGAATTTTGGCACTGACGCTGGGCATGGGCTGTCTCAAACGAAGTCCGGCGTCTTCAACGCTGAACGAGAAGCTGGCGGACTTGGCTGCCTGGGTACCCGAGGAGATGGAGGGGCTTGTGGTGGTTTCTTCTTTGGAGGCGGCGAAGGTTTCGTTGGAGCAATTGGAGTTTCGCTCGTCTTGGGAGCCACTGAGGGAAGCCCTAAAGAAGTTTAGAGAAGGGGTGAAGGAGAAGAGTGGGCTGGATTTGTTGGCTTTGTCCACGTGGCAGGAGATGGGCTTGCACATTCGAGCTCCGCTGTTGTTTGGCGTCCATGTCAACGAAAAAGTGGGGTTGTTTGTTTTGCCTGTGTTGGACGAAGCTTTGTTTTTGGCTGCTTTGGAAAAACATGGGGTGAGCCAGGGAGCATGGGAAGCGCAGCCCGACATGCCCCAAGGGTTACGTGCCTGGAAGATGGACGCAGATGATTTTGTCGTATGGGTACAAAAGCCTGGCCATGCACTTCTTCTCGTGGGCAACTCTTTGGAAGTTTTGCAGAGGGCGGCACAACTTTCCGCAGAGAAGAGTTGGGCCAAGCACAAGGAGGAGATGTTGGAAATTGGCTCAAGGCTTCCTTCTGACCGCGTTGTGTCTGCGTGGATTCATCCCCATGAGAGCAGGCTCAAGGAGGTAGCGTGGATAGGGTTAGCGGTTACGATGCAGCCGAGGGCGAAGGTCGTGGTGGATGTGACGTGGCGTCAGGGGGAGGAGCCTTTTTTGCCGGCGATGCAGACGATGCCGTTGGATTCAGAAAAATGGACTCAAGGCCTAGAGGGCGTGTTGTTGGGTTTTTGGTCTTCTGCGACGTGGGATTGGTATGTGGGAATGCTCAAACGCTATTCCAGCCGGGGGCGGGACTTGGATGGGGCCGAGGAGAAGCTGTTGGAGTTATTGACAAAGAGACTCAACTCTCCTGTGTTATGGAGAGTCTGGCCTCAGGAAGCGACAGGCGCAGGAGATTTTTGGGAGAGACTCCATTGGAGTGTGGACTTTTTCTTTAGCAAGGAAAGCGATACAGAAGGCTTTTTGAGCGCGTTGGCTTTTTTGTTTTCCCTAGAAAAAGCGGAAACGGCACAAGCGGGTTTCCATATACCGGTTTGGCAAATGCGGGTAGGGCAGCAGAAGTTGTTGGTACAGGTTTTGGATAAGAGCAAACTACGCATAGCAAACGGTTTGCACAGTTATGGGCATGAGGAGACGCCCCATGTTTTGCAAAAAGCTGTTATGCAAGAAATGATGCGGTTTCCGGTTGCTTTTGCAGCGCACCTCAATACTTTGGCGAAGGAGAAGGCGGTTCACGCCATTTTGGGTGAAGGGCGGATGGAGAAAGCGGAATACATGTTGCTGGGGTTGCGGGCAGAAGAAGGCCATGCTCAGTTTGTTGGGGAGCATTTCACAGAGACGGACTTCGAGTGAGGATTATCCACCCTTTCACTCAAGATATTTAAAGAGGAGTTTTACCCCTTGGGACACTCAAAAAGCAGGTATACGACGATGACGCGAAGAATGGCATATGCCATTGGAATTTTGGCGCTGATGTTGGGCATGGGCTGCATGAAACGAAGTCCAACGCCTTCCATACCGGATGAGAAGGTGGTGGATTTAGCTGCTTGGGTACCCGAGGAGATGGAGGGGTTTGTGGTGGTTTCTTCCTTGGAGGCGGTGAAGGCCTCGGCGGAAGAGGTGAAGCTTCGCTCGTCTTGGGAGCCTCTGAGAAAAGTATTGGAGACACTCCAAGAAAAGGTGAAAGAGGGGAGGGGATTGGATTTATTTGATTTGTCCATGTGGCAGGGGATGGGCATCCACACTCAAGCTCCGTTGATGTTGGCCAGCAATATGCGCAAGGAGCCTATGTTGTTTGCTGTGCCTGTGTCCGACGAAGCTTTGTTTTTGGCTGCCTTCGAAAAACATTTTCTAAGCCAAGGAGAGTGGGAGGCGCAGCCTGACATGCCCCAAGGATTGCGTGCTTGGAAGATGGGCTCTGGCGATTTTGTCGTTTGGGCACAGAAGCCTGGCTATGCGCTTATTTTAGTCGGCGATGACTTGGAGGTTTTGCAGAAGACGACACAGCTTGCTGCAGAGAAGAGTTGGGCCAAGCACAAAGAGATGCTTTCCAAAATCAGTTCAAGGCTTTCTGCCGAAAGAGTCCTCTCTCTGTGGGTGCGGCCTAACGAGAATAGGAGTGAGGAGGTGGAGTGGGTGGGGCTAGCGTTTGGGATGCAGCCGAGGATGAAGGTGGTGGTGGATGTGACGTGGCGCCAGGGTGAGGAGGCTTTGGTGCCGGCGATGAAGACGGCATTGTTTAAACCCAAGCAATGGCCCCAAGGCCTAGGTGATGCAGTGCTTGGGATTTGGTCTTCTGCGACATGGGATTGGTATACCGAACTGCTCCAACACCGCTTCATCGTACGAATGTTGGGCTCCGTTGAGGACGACAAGTTGGACATATGGAAACAACACTTTGAGTCACCTGTGTTGTTGAGAGGTTGGATGCAGACGACAGCAGCCGAGGATGAGGATGATGAAGATTCGAGTGAATTCCACTGGAGCCTGGACGTTTTGCTCAAAGAAGGGAAGCGAGTGGAACAGTCTTTGAGTGCCTTGGCTTCTTTGTTAGTTGAAGACGAAGTTGCGGTGGTGCAAGCGGATTCCAAGGTACCGGTTTGGCAAGCACAAGTGGGAGAACAGAAGTTGTTGGCCCAGGACTTGGGGAAAGGCAGAGCGTATATTGCAGACAGCTTGCATGACTATGAGCCTAAGGCGTCCAATGTTTTGCAAAAAGCCGTGATGAAGGAGATGGTGAAGTTTCCGGTTGCGGCGGTATTTCACCTCAATGGTTTGATGAAGGATCCGTTTTTTAGAAGTATTTTAGGGAAAAGGCCGCTGGAGAAAGCAGAATATGTGTTGTTTGGGCTACGGACAGGAGAGGGCCATGCTCAGCTTGTTGGGGAGCATTTTGTGGAGACGGACTTCAAGTGATTGTTGTCCACAAGCTGACAAAAACATTTGAGAAGGCAACGCATGCGGAGGTTGTGCATGCGTTGTCCATTCCAAATTTAGAGGTTGCTGCGGGGGAGTTTGTTGCGTTGACGGGCAAGTCCGGCAGCGGCAAGACGACGTTATTAAACATTTTAGGGGGGCTGGACTTAGCCTATGAGGGGGAGGTTTATGTGGGTGGCGAGTTATTGGGCAAACGCTCTTCGCGGGCGTTGGCCAAATTGAGAGCCGAGACGGTGGCCAGCGTATTCCAAAGTTTCCACCTCATTCAAGGCTGGTCCGCAGAGGACAACGTTGCCTTGCCGGCCTTGTTTTCAAAAGTCTCTCAAGGAGGAGTGAAGTCCCGGGCTTTGCAAATGTTGGAGGCGGTGGGTTTGCATGGGAAGGCCAAGTCCACGCCTGCGCAGCTTTCGGGAGGCGAGCGGCAGCGTGTCGCCATTGCACGTGCGCTGTTTGCGGGTGCACGTCTTTTGTTGTGCGACGAGCCCACAGGCAACTTGGATGCGCAGACCACGCAAGGCATTGTAGACTTGCTTTTGCGTTTGAATGTTGAGGGCCTCACTTTGGTGGTGGCGACGCATGAGCCTTTGTTGTTGAGTGCAGCTGGGCGCCACCTCCGTTTGGATGGGGGGCGGCTGCAATGAAGTTTTGGGCTTTGCAGAAACTGTTGCGTCTGTCGTTGAAGAGGGATGTTGGGCTGGTCTCTTCGTCGATTTTTGGCATTGGCTTAGCGGTAGGCTCTCTGTTGTTTTTTTTAGGGTTGGGTTTTGGGCTAACGGCCTTTATTCAGCATTTATTTCCTATAGAGGCCAAGAGGGTAGAAATAAAAGCGCCGCCATGGACGGTGGGTGAAACGGAATACAAGAAGTTGGATGAAGCTGCGTGTGCAGACTTTCAAAAGCTTGAGCATGTGCGGACTCTTTTTAGGAAGATGGAAGTACGTGCTCCGGGCATAACGCGGATAAACGACAACATTTTAGGCATGCGCATCCACATGGGGCTGGAGGTTATGGCGGTAGGGGTTGAGCCGGCATTGTTTGAGGAGGGGACGACACAGGAGCCGTTTGTTGACGACGAGGAGGCGGTGCCGGTGGTGCTCAGCAGCTATTTAATAGACGTCTACAACCAACATTTTGCCCCCAAGAATGGGATGCCTTTGTTGAAGGGCGACCTGTTGAGGGGTTTTGGTTTTGACGTGGTTTTCAACCAGAGTTTTTTTGCAGGGAGTGCGGGGGAGAGGGTGGGTCAGGAATTTTTTGTAGCGGGTTTTTCGCCGAGGGCTTTTTTGGCCGGCATTTCCATTCCCTTGGAGTCCGCGAAGCGACTCAACCGTACCTTGGGGAGGGAGGCGGAGCAATATTCCTCGGTAGTGGTTGAGGTTGACGACAGTGCGCACTTGCCGTCCGTCATTGCGCAGTTGGAGGGGAGGGGGTTTAAGACGGACGAGGGGGAGCGCCGGTGGGCGCAGCAACTTGGGCTGGCCATATGGGCAACGACAGGGGCTTTGTCCTTGTTGTCCGTGTTGATTGGCCTATTGGCGGCGATGAACATAGCCCAAGGCCTGTCGCACTCGCTGCACATACGAGAAAGCGAATTTGCTATTTTTCGTGCCACGGGGGCGAGCTCTGCTCAACTGGTGGGGCTGGTGTTTATAGAGGCCCTTGTTTTGGCCTTATTGGGTGGGGGGCTAGGGGCGATGGCCGCCTGGGGGGGTGGGTATTTAATAAATCATTTTTTATTACAGGCATTTGGAGGCATATCCGGGCTACCGTCCCATTTTTTTATGCTTCCGCCGATGGGGTATGCAGGTGGGATAGGGGGGGCCATATTGGCTGCATTTTTAGGGGCTTGGAGGCCCAGTCGGCGTTTATTGAAGGCGGCTCCGGCGGAGGTTTTGGCGGGCCGTTGAAGGGGGAGGGTGGGGGTGGGAGGGGGCAAGGTGCGAGGGTTGTCTAAAGAAAGGTTGTGTTAAGGCACAGAAGAGTATTTATTCAACGTTTCAGTTTTTTAGGTCTTTTGTGACGAATTCATACAACATAAAGCCCACGCTCTTTGGGCAGAAATACCTTCTTCTCAAGCACATTAAGAGTGGAGGTATGGCTGCGGTATGGTTGGGCAAGACGGCGATAGGCCACAAGCGTTTGGTCGCCATTAAGCGTATTTTGCCGCATGTTGCAGAGGACACCGAATTCATCTCCATGTTTATTGACGAGGCCAAAATTACGGTCCAACTCGATCATCCCAACATTTGCAAAATTTATGGGCTTGGGCAGGATTCGGACTATTACATTGCGATGGAATACGTGCATGGCAGGGATTTGCGCGTATTGTTTGACGGGTGTGCTCAGCGTGCGATGCCGCCGCCGATACCGTTTGCCTGTTATGTCATGGCGTGTTGTTGCAGGGGTTTGGACTATGCACATCGCCGTGAGGATGAGCAAGGCAACGGGTTGGGCATTGTCCACCGTGACGTGTCCTTGCAAAACATTCTGGTTGGTTTTGATGGGGATGTGAAAATCATCGATTTTGGCATTGCCAAGGCGGTGAACAAGAGCACCAAAACAGCAGCGGGGACGCTCAAGGGAAAATTTTCCTATATGAGTCCCGAGCAAGTTTGCGGCGATGTTGTCGACAGACGTTCCGATATTTTTGGGATAGGCATTTGTCTCTATGAGTTATTGACGGGCAAGCGTTTATTTTCGGGGAAGACGGACTTTTCGGTATTGGAGAAAGTCCGGAAAGCCGAAGTGGCCTTGCCGACCACCGTCAACGGCGACATTCCTTCAGCCCTAGAGAAGATTGTCATGAAGGCGCTGGCGAAGAATGTGGAAGATCGCTACCAATATGCCAGCGACATGGGTGATGACTTATGGCTTTTTCTGTGTGGGTTGGATGAGACCTTCACCAGTCAGAGCCTTGCAGAATACATGCAAGTCTCGTTTGCCCAACAATATGCGGACGAAAAGAGATACCTTGAAGAGTGCCTGGTTGAGCCTATAGCCCCGGAGTTTGATAGCAAGGACCTCTTTTTTGAGCGTACCGACGAGCAGGCGATTCCGCAGGATGCTGCAACCGACGGGGGGGCGATTTCCGAGGGTGTCCCTGAGGTGTCGAGCACCACGGGAGAAGAGTTGTCGCCGGTGGACGACACGCTGGGTTTGGAGGGTGGGGAGAATATGGCCCCTCCTGTCGTCACGGAAGGACCGACTTTATTCAAGGCGTCGAACGAGAGGGAGAGCAGGACTTCGTTGGTGTCGTTTTCTCCTCAAGTTTCTCTGCTAAAGAAATACCTTTGGGTATGGGCCGTGTCTCTGCTAGCCGTTTTTATAGCGGTTGTTATTTTGGTTTGGCCGACGTCTATACCCATGGGCAATGTTTTGCTGGAGGTACCCAAGGAGTTAGAGAGGGAGAAGGTAGGGGTATTGATTAACGACCAAGAGGTATTGGACAAAGACAAAGGCCCCCTTCGGATGTGGCCGCGTTTTTTCCGAGTCCCTGCGGGCAAGGTACGCATTTCCATGTCTGCGGAGGGTTATGAGCCCTTTGTTGTGGAGATGGATGTGCCGGCAAGTGAGAACAGCTACGTGCGGCTTTCGAAGACATTGCAAAAGACGCAGCCCCAATGATTTGAGCAGGGGGATTGGATGAAGGACACAAAGCCGCTGGAAGGCATGCCTGCATGGGCGCAGAAGTTGGCCCAAGCCTATTTTAGCCGTACCGTATGCACTTTTATATTACACGGAGCGGTGAAAGACTTGCAGCCCCTAGGGGGTGAGGGGGGAGGTGGGGCCGGCTATGGGCCTTTAGCGGTTTTTTTAGCCCAGGAGTTATTTGCGGGGCGCGACCACATACTCTCCTACAACCGCTCCTCGGGCATTCGCGCGCTGGACGGAAAGTCCATGCCGGACATTTCCAAAACCATGGCTGGCTATGACGCTGTGCACGGCACGCCGTTTACGAATGCCTTGCCGAAGGAGCCGGGCAAAGCTTTGCAGCTGCTTGAAACTTTTTTGCGTTTGCGCATAGGCGAGCGCAAGTCCGTGGCCCTGGTGCTGGACTTTGCCGAGACGTTGGCGCCGGCAGCGGAGGGGGCCTCCTTGTCCGCGGAGGACCGTTTTATATTGGTAAGCTTGTTGCGGTGGGCGTCGGACGTGCAGTTTTTAGCAGCGGACGTGTCCATTGTATTGGTGAGTGAAAGTTTGGCGGACATTTCTGCGCGCCTGGTGAAAAACCCCTATGTAGCGACGGTGGAGTTGGCGCTTCCCGACGAAGCGGGCCGCCGCCGTTTTCTCCGGCACAAGTTGGCGGGCCGAAAAATGGCTTCGCTGTCCGAGGTAGGGCTTGAGGCTTTTGTGAAACTGAGCTCCGGCCTTTCGTGTTTGCACTTGGAGCGTTTGTTTAACCTTGCGCAAAGCAGGGCCCAAAAGATTTCTCTGGCGGCGTTGAAGGAGGCGAAGAAGGAGGCCATTGCGGCGCAGTGCCAGGGCCTTTTGGAGTTTATAGAGCCTTCCTTTGGGCTGGAGGCGGTGGCGGGGCATGAGGCGGCGAAGGGGATGTTAAGGGAGGCGGCGGGGGCCCTAAAGCGGGGGGCCCTAGGGGTATTACCCATGGGTTATTTGCTGGCAGGCCCCGTAGGGACAGGGAAAACCTATATGACGAGTTGTTTTGCGGGGGAGGTAGGGATTCCCTGCGTCAAGTTTCTCAATTTCAGGAGCCAGTGGCAGGGGGTAACAGAAGCTAACCTTGAGCGTATTTTTTCCGTATTAAAAGCTTTATGGCCGGTGGTGGTGATAGTGGACGAGGCGGATGCTTTTTTAGGCAGCAGGGACGCTTCAGGGGACTCTGGGACTTCCAACCGTGTTTTTGCTTCCATGGCTGCGTTGATGGGGGACACGCAATACCGCGGAAAAATGATTTGGTTTTTGTTGACGTGCCGCCCGGACAAGCTGCCCATAGACTTAAAGCGCCAGGGGCGTGCCGAGGAGCACCTGGCTTTGTTTCACCCGGAGACGGCCGAGGAGAAGAATGCCCTCTATGCGGCCATGTGCAAGAAGCTGAAGTTGGAAGTGGAGGAGGCGGACTTTGCGAAGCACTGTATGGACAAAAGTTTGAGTGGGGCGGACATAGAGGCCTTGTTGGTACGCGCCCAGTTTTTAGCGGAGGGGAGGGGGCGGGCGAGGCTGGGGAGGGCCGAGTTATTGGAGGTGTTGGAGGATTTTATTCCTCCCTCCTACCCCTTGGAGATGGAGTTACAAAACCTCGTAGCGGTACAGGAGTGTACACGGCGCAGCCTCTTGCCCAAAGCCTATGCCCAAATGGACAGAAGCCAGTTGGCCGCCCGCATACAGCATTTGCGTCTCCTCCTAAGGGAGGGGTAGAGGCGGGGGCCAAAAGAATTTCTTTGGTATTTTAAATGAATGAATACCTCCCCTTTTTTTTAGGTTGATTTAGCAACTTTAAAAATACAATACCGATAATATAAGTGTGTGTCGGTTTGGGGGGCAGCACCAACATGGGCATGTGCTGAAGGACTCTTTATTCTGTTTTTTTAACAAGCAGCCATGCAAGGTGGAGGGCATCGGCAATGGGGGAGAGGAAGTGCCGCGGGGGATTCATAACAATAGACGCAAAAACTTTTGAGGGGAACGTTTATGAAGACACGAAAGCTCTGCCAAGCCTTTGCCTTGACGCTTTTGGTTTCTGCCTGCCCTATACCTGGCGCATGCAAAGCAAATGAGGACTGTCCTCAGGAAGGCGCTGTTTGTTTTCACAGCGACAACGCGAAGCCGAACGAAGACGGCATATGCGCCTACCTGATTAGCGTGGGCAGTCCTATGGAGGGCAGCACCTATGCGTCGCTTGCCGAGGTAAAGGGCTCCACTTTGAAGGATATGACAAAGGTGGCCCTTTGTTTGGAGGGGCAAAGCGGTGCGGCATGCAACTCTTGCAAGGTGGAGAACCAAGCCTTTAGTTGCGCTTTGGCCTCGTTGGACAACGGCGCCCACACCATTGTCGTTAGGGGCGATGCGGGTGGGAAGGATTCAGCTTCGGTGAAGGTGCATTTTAGGATAGATGCGCCGCCCGTCCCATGCCAAGTCGTCCATGACGACGACTGTTCTCCGGACGCTTTTTGTTTGCGCGATGACCCTACGGTGCCGGCAAACGAAGGCATATGTATACCGCCAGGGCAACCCATCCCATGCAAAGAAGGCAATGACGTCACCTGTCTTCCGAATACGATTTGTTATGGCGGTATCGACGCGAAGCCGGGTGATAATGGCATATGTGTGGCAGAGGATATATTGTTCGGGGCGCCCTATGTCCCATGCAGCAAGGGCTGTCCTCCGGGCTCCGTTTGTTATAGCAGCCCCAAAGACACCTGTGGCAACGACGAAAAGTGCGTTCCCAAAGGGCCTGGCCAAACCGAGGGCACCTGTGAAAAAATAAGGAGGGAAGGTGTTGCGTGCATGGGTGGCCAAACCGCGTGCGGTATGGCGTGCTGTGACGACGCAACCCAGGTTTGTGAGGCGGGTGTTTGTGTGTCAACGGCCACCGTCAGCACCTTTGCTGGAAGCGGTTCGGCCAACTTTCTCAACGCCACGGGAACTGCCGCACAGTTTAATTTTCCTGAAGGTATCGCCATTGACTCAGCAGGCAACCTCTATGTGACGGATCACGGCAACGACTGCATCCGTAGGATTGACGCGGAAACCAGGATGGTCACCACCTTTGCTGGCCGCTGCGACGGGTGGGACGACAGTATAGGCGTCGACGCATGGTTTTTTGATCCTACGGGCATCACCATGGACACAGCAGGCAACCTCTATGTGGCGGAACATTTCGTCAGCCGTATCCACAAGGTGACGCCGCAGGGTGTGGTCATCCTATTTGCCGGCAGCGACGTGACCAGCTGGCGCGACGGCACGGGAACTACCGCACGCTTTAATAATCCTTGGGGTATCACCATAGACAACAGGACAGGCAACCTCTATGTGGCGGATACCGAGAATCACCGCATTCGTAGGGTGACGCCGGCAGGCGTCGTCAGCACCTTTGCCGGCAGCGGTCCGATAGGCAAAGGCAATGGCGACTTTGCCGACGGCAATGCATTGACTGTCGCACGGTTTAAAAGCCCCTATGGCATCACCGTTGACTCAGCAGGCAACCTCTATGTGGCGGATAGCGATAACAACCGCATTCGCAAGGTGACGCCGGAAGGCGTCGTCAGCACCCTTGCTGGCGATGGTGTGGCCGAATTTCGCGACGGTGCGGGAAGTGCCGCACGGTTTTACCATCCTCGTGGCATCGCAGCAGACGCAATGGGCAACCTCTATGTGGCGGATACCTATAACCACCGCATTCGCAAGGTGACGCCAACAGGCGTGGTCACCACGTTTGCTGGCAGCGGCAGGTGTGGCTCTCTCAACGGCACGAGAACTGCCGCACAGTTTTGTAATCCCAACGGCATTGCCATAGATTCAAAAGGCAACCTCTATGTGGCGGACAGCACGAACCACCGCATCCGAAAAATAACGTTGGAATAAGCTGGAGGCGGGAGTTAGAGCTTTCCCCTCTGCCACCTCAGGGTGGCAGAGGTTTTTTTGCGCCACAAACCACAGTACTCTGGACAAAGTGCAGCACAGGCAAGCAGGACGGGTCTCCAACGAGGCGGAGCCGGACGGAACGCAGGGGGCTCAAGAGAACACAGTGAGCTTCAACAGCGCAGCGCGTTTCAGTTGAGCAAAACAAAGTCAAGCGAAGCAAAGCTGAGCTTCAGCAAAGCTGAGCTTCAGCAAAGCTGAGCTTCAGCCTGGCAGCGCTTGAAGGGCAAAACACCCTTGCCACAAGCCCAGAGAAAGCTGCTGCAAGGAAAACTTTTTTGAAAACCCATGGGCGCAAGCCAAAAGATAAGGCAAATATTTTCAATAGGTTAACTAAAAAAACACTTTTTGTGCCCACATAAGCAACTTTGTATTCAAAAGTAGGATAATATTAATGTAAGGTGGTTGTTGTAGGGGGGATTCAAAAACCTAACAAACAGCATTAAAAGCCTCGGTTGATATAGCCATAGGGGGGAGGTTGTTGGGGGGGGTGTTTGCAAACACAAGCAGCATAAAAGCCTCAATAAATAACATTGGGGTGGATGGGGGGAGTGTTTGCAAACACAAACAACACCGAAAGCCGAGGTTGATAGCGAGGGGGGGGCATTTTTGAAGGCCGTCATTTCGGCGGCCATTCATTCATACATTAACATTTTATTTTAAGGAGTTAGAGTCATGGGCTTAAAAACGCAATACCTGTCAACAAGTCAGCCATCAGGAAGCAACACACAAAAATTATTATACAGCAATACGCCGTCAAATGTTCCTCAAAATGGGAATGTGGCGCCGAAGACAACAACGCCCACCTATAGAATAAGCGATGGATTTGACAGCGGTAATTATGTTGGAGTGGGAAGCCATAGTGGGGGGGGAGGCCTGTTTTCGATGCTGGACAGCGTCAGCAAGCCCACCATGCCAACCTATCCAGGCTCGAATGCGAGTGAGGATGAGAAGAAGGCCTATGATCAGGCTCTCATCAAATACCAAGAAGAAATGCAGACATATAACCGTATACTTACAGCAGTCAGCAATATGTTGCAAGTGGAGCACGACACGAAGAAGGCAATCATTCAAAATTACCGTGTCTAGGAACAAGCAATATGCGTCTAAAGGGGGGTTATTAGGGGGGGATTATTAAGAAAAACAACAAAATAGAGAAACAGATAATGGAGAGCAGTTTTAAGGAAATTAATTTTAAAACAATAATTTATTTATATTTTTAAGGAGTTAGTGTCATGGGAGATATCACAGTTCATTTGTTAAACACAACACAAAGATGGATGCAATATTTTCGAAATGCTGAAACCCAGGCGGCGAAGACGAATGAGACACCGAATGCGAATGTGGCAGAGCAGGTGGCAAGGCAGATGTATCTTCAAGGCCAAGACAGTACCTATGACGGGAACGAAGAGAATAGGGAGGGGGTGTCGGCGCCATATACGGTGAAGAACATGTCGGATTCAACGGAATTCAAACACAGCAAGAAATATGCCTATATGGGTGGTGAGAAGGTGAAGGCGACCCATGTGGGCTCCGACAAAGGTCATTCGTTGTCAATCCTCGATGAACAAACAGCAGCCAGAAGCTCTGAAGCCAATCGTTCACCCGAACAATATGACGCAGTTATTGACCAATTCTCGGTTGAGGAAAATTCTCGCTATTTCAAGGATGGCAATGGCACTTATTGCAACATTTTCGTCTCGGATGTGACGAAGGCGATGGGGGCGGAGATTCCGCATTGGGTTGATAAGGATGGCAACGCTGTCGAGGTTCGCCAAGGAGAGGATGGCGCGCTCAAAGCATACCGTGCTGACGAGAAAGGCAAAGCTGTCGAGATAGATATAAAAGAATGCAAAGAGCAACTCGCCTATGACATGAGCAACTGGCTGGAAGAGAATGAAAAGGGAAACGGGGGTTGGAAAAAGGTGAGCGCGAAAGAAGCGCAGGATGCGGCTAACGACGGGAAACCAGCTGTGGCCATTCAGCCAGTCCCCGGAGGCAGCGGGAGAGACCATACCGCCGTAGTACGGCCTGAAACAGACGAATATAAGTTTTCTGAGGAGGAGGGCCCCGTCATCGCTCAAGCCGGCGGCACGAATTTCAACTATGCTCACGTCAACCAAGGCTTCAAGAACGACTACAAAAGCGACGCTATCCAATATTGGATTTACGCGCCGGAAAAAGAGCCGGTTGTGGTTCCAAAAGTTCCTATCTCAGGTATTTAGTTCATCCTTTTTTCTCCTTCACCCCCCAAGCCGTTCTTTTAGAGCGGCTTTTCCTACCCCCCCAAGCGGATTTTTGCACACACCGGCGGCATATCCAAATACATGAGAAAGCGTATGCGGTTAGCTTGAGTATGCGATGAGGCATAAAAGCTTATGAAGGGCAATGTAGGGGGCAGTAGAAGAGGGCAGGGGGTGTCAGTGGTGGGTTAGCCTTAACAGGCGTTAGCCCTCGTTTAACCCCGGGACTTAGCCTAAAGGCGCTAAAAATAAAGAGAATAGAATAAAGTTTTCCTTATTGCAAAGAACGAACATTGTAGTGTATAGAATACATCCCCGTTAATATATGCGAATAAGGCTCTCAAAATGCGGTTTTGAGCTTCGGCAGCAGGCGGTGGGCTCCTGCCATGAGGCATTATGCCTTGGTGCCATAGGCCCAGCTTATTCCATTTGAGCTTGTTGGAGAAGCGGAGATGAGGCCGGCGCAACTTAGGTGAAAGGTTCCGCGCCGAGTCTTGGGTGAAAGAGAGGTTTTCATGTCCATCCACCTCAAGGTGGCTTTGGTTATCAGCAGCATTGTGGTTGCCTTTACGGTGGCGCTTACGGGAATCAGCATTTTTCTTACCCAAAGCAGCCTCATGGAAGGCATGCGGGGAGACCTCATCACCCTTAACCGCATTGCCGGGGACTTTGTCAGGACAAAAATTACGCTTCTGAAGGCGGATGCAAAGGCCGTTGCCCTGCGCGTGGCCGCGGCTCCCCCCAACAAGCTGGACGAAGTCTTCACCCAGGCCCAGGCTTATTACCCGGACTTTCTGGCTTTCACCGTTTTCAGTCGCGAGGCTGTGGTGGTTTCCTGGGGCGAGTCCTCCGCTCCCATCCACCGCCTCTTGACGAGCGAATATTTGAAAAAAGCCTTTGAGGGCGAAGAAACCATTACCACCATTCGGGAGGACGCTAAGACTAAGCAACTGTTAATTTATATTAATACCCCCATCGACGAGGACAGAGTCTTGGCGGTGGCCATTAACGGCCTCATTTTCCAAGAGCTGTTATATAGCCCCTCCAAACGCTGGGATGTGGGCAGCCTCAAGGGCAGCCTCTATATGTCGGATGAGCATGGCTTGGCCCTCGTCTCTCCCATTCCGGAGCACGTCCTCGGGCGTCTCAACATTTATGAGCCGGATGAGGCGCTTTTGGGAGACCCGGACATGGTCCGCTGGCTTGCCACCTTCGTCAAGGCCATTCAAAGCAAGTCCGAAACTTTCGACTTCTCCCAAGAGAATGGCCAAGAGGGCATATTTTCATGGTTGACTTTGGACGATGTGACCGCAGGCTGGGTGCTGGGCGCCTATGCGCCTTTGCAGAACAGCCCCGTGGCCGAAGGCAGAAGAATGTTGCTTTTGGCGGCCGCTATTTTTCTCGGCGTCAGCCTCCTCATCGCCTTTATTTTTTCTGAATATGCAGCCCGCCCCTTCCTCCTCATTAAGGCGCAAAACCAAAACCTCAAGGAGCTCAACGAAGCCATTGTCGCCGCCAATGAGGCCAAGTCCCACTTCCTGGCCAATATGAGCCATGAAATGCGTACGCCGCTCAATGCCGTTATTGGCCTGACCGAGCTGACACTCCAAAAAAACTGCAAACCCGAATGCGCAGAAAACCTCGAAAAAATTTTCAACTCCGGCTCCACACTCCTCAACATCATCAACGACATCCTCGACATCTCCAAAATCAACTCCGGCAAATTTGAAATCAGCCCCGTGGACTATGAGTTGGCAGAGCTTATCAGCGACACGGTGAGCCAAAACATGGTCCGTATTTCCGAAAAACCCGTCCATTTTGAGCTTCATGTTGACCCCCATATCCCCAGCCGCCTCTTCGGCGACGACTTGCGCGTCAAACAAATCCTCAACAACCTCATCTCCAATGCCTTCAAATATACCCGCGTCGGCACCGTCTCCCTCCACTTCTCCTTCGAAAAGGATAAAGAGCCCTACCTCTGGCTGCTCTTTAACATTAAGGATACCGGTACGGGTATTCTCCCCCAAAACCTCGGGAAAATTTTCGCGGACTATTATCAGGTGGATACCAAAGCCAACCGCAAAATAGAAGGTACGGGCCTGGGCTTGCCCCTTACCCAACACCTCGTCGAAATGATGGAGGGCACCATTGCCGTCGAAAGCGAATATGGACGCGGCAGCACCTTCAAAGTGAGAATACGCCAAAAGCAGAGGAGCCCAACCCCCATCGGCCAAGAGGTGGCTGAAAGCTTGTCTAAATTTAACTTCTCTACCACCCAGCTCCGCCGCAATATGAAACTCTCTCGCGTATACCTCCCTAACGCCAGAGTCCTTGTCGTGGATGATATGCCCATTAACTTGGACGTGGCCAAGGGCCTCATGCAACCCTATGGCATGCAGGTGGACTGCGTCGAAAGCGGCCAGGCCGCCATTGAGTTGTTGAAACAACCCCACGTGAAATATGACGCCGTTTTTATGGACCATATGATGCCGGACATGGATGGGGTGGAGACCGTACGCCTCATCCGCCAAATGGCGTCCGAATATGCTCGGAATGTGCCCATTGTCGCGCTGACGGCCAACGCTGTGGTGGGCACAGAAGAAATGTTCCTCCAAAACGGCTTCCAGGCCTTCCTCCCTAAACCCGTCGACATTGTCCGGTTGGATTGGATTGTTCGCCAGTGGATACAGAGGAAAACCACAGAGTCGGAAGGGGAAAAAAAGGAAACAGCGGCCCCCCCTACCCTCCCCCAATGCCCCCTAAAAGATGAACCCCTCCCCCATGAAGCCCAAACCCCTATGAAAGCAGCCTCGCCCCTCCCCCCGGTTTTGGCCAACGAAAAAATAGAGGGCCTAAACGTGGACAAGGGGGTGGCCAGGTTCGGCGGTAATGTCCAAACCTATTGGGGTATTGTCGGCTCCTATACCCGACATACCTCGGACTTGCTCGAAAAAATCCGCTCCGTCTCCCCCCAAACGCTGGCCAGCTATGGCATTGTGGTACACGGCATTAAGGGCAGCAGCCGCAACATCGGCGCCGACAGAGTAGGAGACTTGGCCGAAGCCCTGGAAGAGGCAGCCAAGGCGGGTGACTTCGCCTTTGTTCAAACCCACCATGCGCCTTTTTTGGAGGCAACGGAGAAACTGCTGTCCGCGCTTTTGGAAAAATGGGAAGCCCGTGCCCCCTCTAAACCCCTTCAAAACGAGCCTGAAGGGGCATTGCTGGAAGTGTTGCGCAAAGCCTGTGAAAGCTTTGACATAGACTTGATGAATCAGGCGATGGAAGCCTTGGACTCCTGTACATATGCCCCCGGCGCCGGGGCGGAATTGGTGGCCTGGCTCAAAGAAAAGGCTCTCTTGTTGGATTTTGAGCACATGGCCGAGCACTTGACGGAAATAAAAGCGCGTCAAAACCCTCACTCCAATGAAAAAACCAAAGCTGGGCCGTGAATATGGAAACGCTTCCTGAACGCAAAACCATCATGCTGGTGGACGATAACCTGAGCAACTTGGAAGCCGGGAAAAGCATGCTCGGAGACTTATATCGTCTCTACCCCATTCTCTCGGGAGAAATTCTCCTCAACCTCTTGCAACATGTCCTGGCAGACTTAATCCTTTTGGATGTGGAGATGCCGGATATGGACGGCTATGAAGTGATTCGTGCGCTCAAAAGCAGTCCCCAGTGGAAGTACATTCCCGTTATTTTCCTGACGGCGAGAGCCGATGAGGGCAGCGAGTTGAAGGGACTCTCCCTGGGGGCCATAGACTATGTCTCTAAACCCTTCTGCGCACCCCTCCTCCTGAAACGTATTGAAAACCACCTGCAAATTGTAGAGCACGAAAGACAACTCAAAAATTTCAACGCCTCCTTGGAGAAAATGGTGGCGCAGAAAACTTCTCAAATTTCCAAACTCCAAAACTCCATTATGAGTACGGTGGCTGACCTCATTGAGTTTAAGGACTGTACCACGGGTAGCCATACGTTTAGGACACAGAAATATTTGAGGCTTCTGGCAGAGAAGACTTTAGAGGAGGGGATATATGCACAGGAAATTTCCTCCTGGAATTTGGAGCATTTTATTTTTTCCTCCCAGCTCCACGACGTGGGAAAACTCGCCATCAGCGACGCCATTTTGAACAAACCCTCCAGGCTGACTCCGGAAGAATTTGAGGTGATGAAAAAGCACGTGGAAACAGGTGTGCAAGCCATTGTGAAGATTGAAAAGAATATGAATGAGCAGGCCAACGACAACTCTTTTTTGCGCCACGCTCGACTCATTGCCGGCGGACACCACGAGAAATGGGATGGGAGCGGCTACCCTTTGGGGTTGAGGGGCGCCGACATTCCTCTGGAAGGGCGGCTTATGGCCATTGTGGACGTCTATGATGCGCTGGTTTCGGCTCGCCCCTATAAACAGCCCATGCCTGCCGAGCAAGCCAAGCAGTTGATTGAAGAAGGCAGCGGCACGCATTTCGATCCCAAGCTGGTGGCCGTTTTCACCCAAATTGCAGACGTGTTTGCAACCGTGGCCCGCGACGAAACTTAGACGGGTTTTGTGTTGAAGTGCGTGCAGCCGGACGCCTCCATGACATGCCGGTGACACAGCGCCATGGGGCTGTGCGAAGTTGGCGCCTCAAACGGGAGACGACATGGAATTTCACCCCAAATGGGTTGCATGGGAGACGACACGAAGGTGCAATTTGCGTTGCGTGCATTGCCGCTCCTCCTCCGAGGCCGAGGTTTGTGGGCACCCGGATTTTGACACGCAGACGGCCTTTAGGGTTATTGACAACATTTGCGCTTTCGCAAGCCCCGTGTTGGTGCTTTCGGGCGGAGAGCCTTTGTTGCGCGAGGACATTTTTGACATTGCCGACTATGGCACAAAAAAAGGTTTGCGCATGTGCCTGGCCACCAACGGCACTTTGGTGACGGACGCGGTTTGCGAGCGCATTTTGGCTTCGGGAATTCGCATGGTGTCCTTGAGTTTGGACGGCGCTTCTCCTGAAGTGCACGACGACTTTCGCTCCCAGAAAGGGGCCTTCATGGGCACGTTGAATGCCACGCGCTTGTTTCGCAAGCACCACATTCCTTTCCTCATTAACTCCTCGTTTACGAAGCGTAACCAGGGGGAAATTGCTAAAACCTATGCTATGGCTAAACAGATGGGGGCTACCGCCTGGTATATGTTTATGGTGGTGCCCACAGGCCGCGGCGAGGAGGTTTTAGCGGAGCTGATTTCCCCAGAGGACTATGACGCCATTTTGGAGTGGCACGCCGAGATGGAACAAAAAGAAGACGAGTTGTTGGTACGCCCCACCTGCGCCCCCCACTATTACCGCGTGGTATTGCAGCGGGCGAAGGCCGCCGGAGAAAAATACAAACGCCGCTCCCTGGCTTTCTCCACGGGCGGCTCCAAGGGTTGCCTGGCGGGCCAACTCATTTGCTTCATTGACGTGGACGGGGAGGTGTTGCCCTGCAGTTATTTCCCCGTTTCAGCGGGCAATATTCTCAAACAAACTTTTCAAGAAATTTGGGAGAGGGGAGGGGTATTCCAAGACATGCGCGACTTTGGACGCCTGGGGGGGCGCTGCGGCGCCTGCGAATATGTCAACGTATGCGGGGGTTGTCGCGCAAGGGCCTTGTCCATGTCCGGGGACTATATGGCGCAGGAGCCTTTTTGTAGCCATACCCCTTTAAGGTGGCGTCCCTTAGCCCCTTAGGCCCTCGTCTAAACTTACTTTAACCATAAACCGCTGGGGTAGCGTTATGTGTTATGGCTTTTGGAAATGTAGCTGAGAAACCTTTGCGCGGGAGACGTGGTTGAGAAACATTTGCGAAAGAAACCATGGCTGACAACGATGAACATTCTTTTGGGGTGCAGCCGACTTTGCCGTCGTGGGTTTCCCGCAGGGTGTTGGGTACGCCCAAAGCCTGTTTGCAAAGGGACGCGCAGCGCCCCCTGTTTTGGATAGAGGAGCCGGCGGCCCTGGAGGCCATGTGCCTCAAACTCCACATGGAAACCTTCGTCGGCCTGGACGTAGAAACCACCCTCACCACGCAGCGCATGTGTTTGATGCAGTTGGCTACCCCCGGCGCTACCTATATGGTGGATGCCCTGGCCCTCCCCTCCCTCTCCCCCCTGGCCGGTTTTTTGGACAGCCGCGAGACGAAGAAACTCATCCACAATGCCCCCTTTGAGACGCGCGTTTTGGCGGCCTGCGGCTTGTCCCTGGCGGGGGTAGTGGATACCCTCAGTTTATCGCGGAGGCTAAGGGGGAGGCATATTTTAGGGGGGCATTCTTTGAGTGTGGTTTGCGAGAGGGAGCTGGGCAAGGGCCTGGACAAGACGGAGCAAACCAGCAATTGGCAAAGGCGACCCCTCTCCAAAAGCCAAATAACCTATGCTGCCCTGGACGCGGAAGTATTGCTCAAACTCTGGGAGATATTTAGACAGGGGGTTTAGCCCCCCCCTCAAGGGTAGGGCATTAGGGCAGTACCCTAAACTTAGGGCCTTAGCCGTTTCCCTAGGAACAAAGCTTGGGGGGGGGTTCTTTTTTTAAAGAGGGCTTTGCTTTAAGCAGGGGTTTTACATTAGAGATTCTACCCATAATCATGTCCTCTACTCCTGTTATTTTAGAAAAAGCGGCCCTGCCTTTGGTGGTAGCAAAGCCGAAAATTCGCGGCGTCATTCACCAATGGGCCGTTTTGGGTGCTTTGGGGATGGGTATTGTTTTCGTATTATGCGCCCCCACGGCGAGGGCGGCCTGGGGCGCGGGGGTATTCGCGGCGAGCCTGACGCTCTTGTTTTTGGTCAGCGCCATCTACCACCGGGTGGTGTGGAAGCCGCGGGCGCGCCAGTGGATGAGGCGAGCGGACCATGCCTCCATTTTCATCCTCATAGCGGGCACCTATACGCCGATGGCGCTGTTGGCTTTTTCGGAGGAGGTAGGGAGCATTGTTTTATGGATAACGTGGGGGGGTGCTGTGCTGGGTGTTTTACAGTCCTTGTTTTGGATTAAGGCGCCCAAAGTGGTTTCCGCGGCCCTAGGCCTGTTGGTAGGGTGGAGTGTAGTCCCCTATTTTTCAGAATTTAAGCGGGGCCTAGGGGAGGCGAATTGGTGGTTGGTATTTACGGGGGGGATGGTTTATACGCTGGGGGCCATCGTCTATGCGAGCAAGCGTCCGCGCCTGAGTCCGCGTTGGTTTGGCTACCACGAGTTGTTCCATTCTCTCACCGTCGTTGCCGCTTCGCTGCACGCCATTGTCGTATGGCGGTTATTTTAGAGGGTTTCTATGGAGCCTGGGGGGAGATGGGAGAGGGGCCGATTTATTTTCGAATATTAGTGCTTCACAACATAAGGGTGAAGGACTAGGCTAAACCCACTTTAAGGGGGGCCTAGGGGGGCAGGGTATTTCAAGGGAGTGGAGGGGGTTATTTCCGTGCAATTGCGAGGGGGTTCCATGGACTGGAAATCAGAATTCAGCGGGAAGTTTTTCATCACCGACTTGGGTGAAAGCCAGGAAGCGTCTGTTGGGGGTCAGACGGTGGTGCTTGGGCGCTATGCTGTTTGGGCTCCCATGAAGAATGCGGACAGGCACCAAGTGGTTGAAGTTGGGAACGAGCTTGAGGCGCTCGCGAAGAAATATGGCCTCTGCCGCGAAACCGTTTTAAAGCTTGTCCACCCGGGGGCTGAGCATGGCTGACATAGACTTGAGCAAGCTCATCAGCGCCTTGGCGATTGCGTGCAAAGAAGCGCAAGTGTCCTTGGAGTCTTATCAACTCAACCAATACCTCAACCATTTTGAGAGGACGAGTGACGAGCAAGGGCCTTTGTTGGTTGCGAAGAGCATCCGTATTGCCCTTCCGCCGAATTCTCAGGGTCCTCGGAGCATTGACGTGCCGACGGTATCGGTTGTACGCCACGACGCGCTGGTGATTGACGAGATGAGGGTAAGGCTTGCCATAGACGCTTCTTTCGACAAGGGGTCCGAGCAGATGCGCGCGGCGGTAGGCCCATCGACGCCGCAGCGGGCCAACGAGGAGGCGCCTGAGGCGAAGGGGCCTTCTTCGCAGCATGTCATTGAGCTTGTGTTGAAGCGGGATGAGAAGTCGGAGGGGGTTTCGCGATTGTTGACGGAGATTTCCTCCGTCATTTAGGGGGGTGGTGGGTACCGTTAGGGTGGGGGAACAGAGGGTGGGGGGATTAAACGGGGGTAGAAGGAACAAACTCAAGGGAGCGGGTGGGGGGGGTAGCTTGCTTTGAGAGGCAATGGTGTCTCTCATTTTTCGGAACAGGAGTAACCCAAAATGCCAGACGCGAACGTACAAAAATTTGTTGGACTGCCACTGGGGCAGTTAATTTGCGGACCCATTATTGAAGTAGCGAAGGGGCAAGCGGAGCTTTGCCGTGTCTATTTGGAATATGTTTTCAAAATGGCCTACAAAGACGGGGACGTCGCCAAGGGGGAGGCCAACGTCATCAAATTCAAACTGAACCGCTTCGTCACGGACAACCAAGGGCATATGGAGCCGCAGGAGATTGAAGTGAACGCGCCGTTGCTTTCGCTGATTCCCATTCCGGCCTTTACGATGGATGAGGCCGAGGTCAGCTTTACCATGGAGGTGAAGGAAACCACGGTGGACACTTCGGAGCAAGAGAAGAAGGCAACAACCCAGGCAGGTTTCTCCTATTGGGGTTTCAGCGCGAGCATTACGGGTTCCATTTCGGCGAAGAGCACCCATACGCGCAGCACGGATTTTTCGGCGAAATATGACGTTCGCGCTCGCGCCATACAGCAGCCTCCCGCGGAAGGAATGGCCAAACTCAGCACCGTATTCGCTTCGGTGATTGAGCCAATTCCGGCGAAGAAATAAGGGCCCTGCGCAAGGACCATGAAGAAGGCTTTGCCTTCTTCGTGGCTTTTATGGTTGGCAACAACTTCTAGAATGGATGCAAAATGCTCGTTTACAGAGGCGAATACGACGAGGCCAACGGCAAACAAGGAAGGTCACCGGCGGGCGTTTTGAAGGCGGGGGGATTCTATCCGCCCAACAGGAAGCATTGGACAGTGGCCAAGGCGCGAGAGGAAATGGCTCAATATATAACACCAGAGGAACAAGGGAGGGGATACGAAGCCTTAAATAAACAAATGTGCCACCATAAGCTGGCTAAGCCTGGGCTTTATGTTTCAACAGGAGGCTCCGAGAATGACGCCTATGAGCATTATGACTATATGTACCGCTGCGACTTGCCAGGTTTTGCGCCTCGCCTATCCCCCAGAAATACCTACGCAGTGGACATTTATATGGACAACCCGCAGTGTTCGCAGGCGAACCATATTGCCGTCAAAATTCAAGGTAACGAGTTCGTCTTTTTTACTCCAATACCGGCCAACAACATTAGCCATGTGAAGCAGAGGCAGAAGAAAGAAAAAACGGTTGAATGGACCGAATGGACAGTGTTCAGGGAATGGAAGGCGCCGAAAGGCTCTGAGGAATTTTTGCCGGAGACAGGCAGCCTGCAGAGACTCCGAGGACTTTTTGAACCCAAAAAATAACCCCCGCTCACTTGCGGGTATATACCCCATAGGCCAAGGGCATGAGCCCTGGGAATACCTTCTCCTTGACAACGCGGAGGCCTGCTTTCTCCAGGCTGGCGCGCAAGGAGGCCACCGTAAAACAGCGTTGGGCGGGAAGCCCCGTCAGCATCAGCAGCCTGGAGGTGAGCCGCGCGGCCAGGGTTTCATTCTGACAAACCGTGGGGACAACCAGCCTCCCACCCGGTTTGAGCATACGCAGCATCGCCGCATAGGCCTTGGGCAAGTCGGGCAGCAGGTGCAAAACGTTGCACGCCACAACCGCGTCAAAGGACTCCGGCTCAAACTCCAGGGCATAAATGTCCGCCTGGAGGCAGCGGACATGCTTCAACCCCGCCTGCTCCACCCGGGCTTTCAGTTGCTCCACCATGGCGGCGGCATAGTCCACGGCTACCACCTCCTGCGCCACCTGCGCCAGCGCCTCTGTGGCCACCCCCGTCCCCGCCGCTAACTCAAGGATACGGCCCGCCCCCACAAACTCCTCCTTCAACACCTCAACCAACTTCGGCATGGCCCCTACCGTTATTCGCAAAGACGCGTCATAACGCTTCGCGTTGCGCTCCCAATAGGCGCGCGCCTTCTCGTTGTTTGCCCTCACCTGGCTCTCCTCTTGGGGCCTTTTCTCGTGGCTAATCCAAAGTATATTCAAATATTTTAGACATTTATTTGTCTTCTATCCAATATTCTTGCGGCAAAGAAGGTGGGGTGAGGGTGTCTAAAAACAATTTCAATTTGTTTTCGACATCCTCAATGGAACTGTTGAATTTGTCTGGAATGATTCTTTTAACGGCTTCCAATTCACACAGCAGATGGAGAAGAGATTCCAGTTCTTCCCCCATGCCCTTTTCTTTGAGTACCTGTATCGAATAGGGGCTGATTAAACAGTGGGAGGCCGCAGGGAGGGACAAGGCGTTGGTTTTGATGGCTTCTATGAGCCCCAAGCACAATAGGGCCATAAACCGCTCTATCTCTTGTTTCCCGGTAATTTTTAAAAAGAGATTCGACATGCTCATCTCCCGCTTGAACGGTTGCTCCATATGCCCCATTTTACGTCAACATCAAACACCTTGCCAGATGGACTTTCAAAATAGTGAATGGAGGCCTTTTGGCCATTAACATAGCCATCTTTATAAACTTTTTGCCATTTTCCACCTTCTATTTTCCGCAACTCGTCCAGCAGTTGTTGGTTATGGACATTGTTTTTGGTGGTGCCATTGCTGACATTCCTAAACCCTTCAGGATATTTAGGGGATGCTTTAATGGAGGGATAGATATGGTGGCTCGTCCCCCCCCCTACCCCCCCTGGCCCCCCTCCCGGTGTAGGGGGTGGTTTGGCCGACTCGGGTTTAGGCGCGTTGGCCGGTTCAGGGGTGGGTGGCTTGGCCGGTTCAGGGGTAGGTGTGTTGGTGGGTGAAGGCTCTGAAGACGAAGCGGGTTGGTTTGTTTTGACTTCATTCCAGGCAGACATGAAGACAGCTGTGCCTGCCAACACGTCTGCCAAACCTTCAGAAATCGCAATCGCAGAAGCGCTGATGATGACGACCCCACCCCCCATGGCCGGTACGCCTACCACGGCTCCGCCGCCCGTTGCAGAAGCCCCGGCCCCTCCCAGCGTCAGGGCACTCCCCCCCGCCTCTCCCAACAGCCCCACGATGATTTGGGCGATCCCCCAAGCCGTTTCCCCAAGTCCATAACCCATTCTAAAATGTGGAGAAAATTCCTTGGAAACCCCACTGACTTCACCCCCCATCCCCACCAAAAATCCGCCGGGAGTTACCCCTGCCAGGCCGCCCATGAGCAGCCCGGTTAGAAATTGGCCGGTCTCGGTTTCCAGCAGATTTTTGACGCGACTCCAAAGGCTGGGACTTTCTTGCTCAGAGGCAAGCTTCGGAGGCTCCTTGCCTTTGTCCGGCACCAGAGTGAGTTCGGCTTGTTGCTCCGGCACACCTGACTTGGGGGCCTTCGTAATGACCGTTATTTTCCAAACCATTTCATTTGACAACCTTGGCATAGGCTGGACTTGGCATTTGGCCTGCAAGGCGCCGTTAAACCATTGCGTCTGGCCGCTGAAGTTCCCTCCGAAGATGTTGATGCCCGAGGGGGGAGGGTTTTCCAAGCCCTGCCGCTGCAGCTTCTTCGCCTGGGGCCTATGCTCACTGAGTCCCGGCTGCTGGATGACATGCGCAAGCTCATGCCCCAGGGGTTTTTCTTGCGCCGACAAGGGCTTCAGCCCAAGAGGCTCCGGCATGCGCATGACGCGCTCGGCAAGCACGTCCGCCTCATGTTCCAGCGGATCATTGTTGGCGCCTATTTCCAAGCGCGGTTGAACGCCTGCGCGGCGCAGGGCGCTGCGCAATTGTTCCTGGTGCGCCAGGGCATTGGGCACAGCTATGGCGTGGGAACGGGAAGGGGTGGAGGGTTTTGTTTCAGCGTGGGTTTTCATGTTAGAAATTCCGTAGCTCGCAGACAACTATGAAGGAGACGTTTTAAGCGCTCCCATGTTACGTACAGGGCTTGTTGGCCGGCTTCGCTGCACGCCCCCCCGTCCCGCTTGACTTCGTCCCCAAACCTGGACATTGCTGAGAGGCTATAGGCCCCAGCAGGCCGGCTTTGAGTTTGGAGGCGCACATGAAAAAGAAAACCTGGGTTGTGTGGGTTGTTTTGACAATGAGCGCCGCAGGCTGTCTCGTGAGAGCTCCGGCTCCCTATGGCCCTCCGGACAACATAGAAGAAAAAACAAAAGTTGAACCCACAAAGGCCGCCACGGAGCCGGTTTCTATTTCTATTGTGTGCGCCGGCGATGTTATGACGCATACCCCCCAAATCCTTGCCCAATATGACAGCGAAAGCGATAGCTATGACTTTAATAATGTGTTTGCTTATGTTAAAAAATATATTAAAACTGCAGATTTAGCAATTTTTAACCTAGAGACGACTTTAGGGGGAAAACCCTATACGGGCTATCCCATGTTCAGCGCGCCCGATGCCTTGGTTGTTGCGCTGAAAACGGCGGGGTTTCACCTCGCAATAACAGCCAATAATCACATGGCGGACAGAGGCCTCAAAGGACTCAAACGTACTCTGGAGGTTTTGCGTGAAAACGGTTTTTGGACAGTTGGAAGCCGACAGAAAGCCGAACACCCAAGTTATGTTATTGCAAATGTGAAAGGTGTGAAAGTGGGTGTAGTGGCTTATACTTATGCCTCAACCGATGAAGAAGGGGCGTTGTTTGTCAATGGCTCTGTGGTTTCCAAGGAGCTGGCCGCCCTCATCAACTATTTCAGGTATAAAGAAATAGATGAGGATTTGGAAAAAATGAAAAAAACCGTTTTTGAAGCCAGAGCTGCGGGGGCAGACGTGGTGATTGCCTATTTCCATTGGGGGGAGGAATATCATTTGAAAGCCCATGAGCGGCAAAAATACATCGCCGAAAACATGATAAACAATGCCGGTATAGACATGATTTTTGCTTCACATCCTCACACCTTGCAGGAAATGGTTTTCATTGCCAACAAGGAAACCGGGGCTCAAGTGCCGGTATATTATAGTTTGGGGAATTTTGTTTCCAACCAGAGGGTTGAAACACTCAACAAGGCCAACAGCAAATATACAGAAATTGGCGCCATGGCGCGGGTGAGGGTGGAATATGACATGGCAGAAAAAAAAACAGTGCGCATAGAGGCGGATGCCATGCCCACCTGGGTGGAGAAATATAAAGACGGGGACAAAGACGTTTATGCCATCATTCCGCTGGACGAGGCGCTGGACACAAACGAAACCCTCGCCGCTTCAGGACACCTCCAGCGGGCGAAAAAAGCGCGAGAATATGCGGACAGCATTTTGGGGATTCCCTAGACGGGTTTTGTGTCGAGTCGGTCCGTGGGGGGAGGAGGTCCGAATGTTGTCGAGCTGGGGGCAAAGGCATTTGTGCGCGGGGCGCAAAAATACCTTTACCCCCGTCCATCCATCCGTGGCGGCGTCTGAATGCCCCCACCTCAACCTGAAACCAGTCTAGGTAGGTTTCAACAAGCGCATGCTTTTAATCAGCCGTTTGGCCCTTCTCCAGGCCACTTTGCGGCGCTGCTCGTTGCTTTCAACGCGGCAACATCCTTCTGATTTGCCTCAACCAGAGCCTCGTCAGCCTCAACCAGAGGCTCGTCAGCCTCAACCAGAGGCTCGTCAGCCTCAACCAGAGGCTCGTCAGCCTCAACCAGAGGCCCGTCAGCCTCAACCAGAGGCTCGTCAGCCTCAACCAGAGGCTCGTCAGCCTCAACCAGAGGCTCGTCAGCCTCAACCAGAGGCTCGTCAGCCTCAACCAGAGCTTCGTCAGCCTCAACCAGAGGCTCGTCAGCCTCAACCAGAGGCTCATCAGCCTCAACCAGAGCCTCATCAGCCTCAACCAGAGGCCCGTCAGCCTCAACCAGAGGCTCGTCAGCCTCAACCAGAGGCCCGTCAGCCTCAACCAGAGGCTCATCAGCCTCAACCAGAGGCCCGTCAGCCTCAACCAGAGGCCCGTCGAGCTGGGGCTAAAGGCATTTGTGCGCGGGGCGCAAAAATACCTTCACCCCCGTCCATCCAGCCATGGCAAAGTCTGAATGCACGCACCTCAACCTCAAACCAGTCTAGGTGGGTTTCAACAGGCGCATGCTTTTAATGAGCCGCTTGGCCCTTCTCCAGGCCACTTTGCGGCGCTGCTCGCTGCTTTCAACACAGCAATGGCCTTCGGTTTCCATAATATGGTCCATGTGTTTTTGAATTTCCTCGGCCTTGCCCTGAATTTCCTCAAGCTTGCCGACCACAAAGCCCGTGTGGCGACGCTCTTGGCTTTCAATCCACGAAAGCGCCAGCTGTGGAACGACACAAAGCGTCAAAATGCAGTCGGTGAAGCTGATGGAAGCGCAAAGCTCCCGGAATTTGGTTTGGGCATATTCTTTTTGTGCTGCGTTTTCTTCGTCTTGAATGTCCACGGCAGCCCCCGTTGGGTGAGGCAAAACGAAAACAACCCATGCCGCACCTTGGTTGGGGAACCGGCCCACCCGGAGCCCCACAAAGTGACGGCCCAAACAGGTTAGAAACCCGGTAGAGTTGAAAAACCGGCGACCATACGGTCCCCGCTCAGGCCGCCAGAAAACTGGAGGCACACGAACGAGAAGCCGCAAGGCCGACGGCACTACAGGGGTACTTCTCGTTCTTCAACTCTAACTCGGGTTTCTACGCCCGGCTGCGTTTTTTGCGCAACGTAAGGTATTAAGCCTCTCTTTTATGAAGGTGTCAAGGGAGGGTTTTCAGTGGAGGACGAGGGTTTTAAAAGCACTTCTTTTAGGGCGTTGGTTGGGTGAAAAATATTTCCTCTTGCCTTGCAGGCAGCTTTATTATTTTGGGTGCTTTTCTTGGGCCTGCGGCCCGGCTGTTTTTTAAAACGGTTTTTTTGCCCTCCCGGGCGGGGTTTTATTGCTGGGCCTGCGGCCCGGCTGTTTCTAAAACGGTTTTTTGCCCTCCCGGGCCGGTTTGTTGCTGGGCCTGCGGCCCGGCTGTTTTCCGCTGCGCGGCTGCCGTAGGTTTCGCCTACCGGCGAGTCACTTTTTTGTGTGACAAAAAAGTAACCAAAAAAACACCCTCTGGGGCCCTGCGGGGC
>Ga0123356_10001002_pt1 | contig 31360 bp, 29 predicted proteins | sample TergutEmb28metaG_2_FD_92546 | JGI IMG/M metagenome (GOLD analysis project Ga0123356, IMG submission 92546) | Embiratermes neotenicus P3 segment gut microbial communities from Petit-Saut dam, French Guiana - Emb289 P3 | ecosystem: Host-associated > Arthropoda: Insects > Digestive system > Gut ...
GGGCCGCTGGTGCCGAGCGCGACCCCGACCTTGCCGGTCGCCTTCGCGTAGCCCTCGGCGGCGTGGCCCCCGCCCGCCTCGTGGCGGACCAGGATGTGCCGGATGCCGGCGTCGTAGAAGGCGTCATAGGTGGGGAGGTTGGCGCCGCCGGGCAGCCCGAATACAACGTCCACACCTTCTGCCTTGAGACATTCCATCAGTGCGTCGACTGCACGCATAGCGCTCGCCTCCTTTCGTCAAGCTCGCAGGTGGGCGCGGCGAATCCGCGCCGGATCACCTGAGTCTAGAGCCTGAAACAGGCTGTCGATCAGGCGGTTGGCTTGCGGGCGACGACCGTCGCCGTCGGCGAGATCGCGACGTCGGGGAACTCGAGCTCGGCGCCGCAGTGCATGCAAACCGCGTCGTGCAGCTTCAGGACCCGCTGGCAATCGGGGCACTGCCGACGCAGCTCCTGGTTCTCGAACCGATACAGGACCGCCGTCGCCAGGCCGATGAACGGCACGCAGAACGAGATCAGGAACCAGACGGTGAACGAGCTTCCCTTGATCCGGCCGACGATCCCCCCGGCCAGGCCAAAGCACAGCAGGATCACGAGAAAATCCATCCCGTAACCCGACACGGCGTTCGTCCTCAGAGAACGGTGTTCAGCGCCCAGACCACCGCGGCGATCACGGCCACGACCGCGACGATCCAGAAGAGCGTCATGATCAAGCCGATCACCAGGTGCAGCGCCAGGGCTGCCACCACGACCAGCACCACTCCCGCGGCGGCCCGCTTCAGAATCGGCGGCCGGGAGCGGCTTTGCTCAATTTGGTTCATGAACGAAGCGTAGCGCCCGCGCGGCGGCGGGATGCCACGCCAGGCGGGGTGTCAGCCGCGCTGCAGCTGCCCGAACCGAGACTCGCCCGGAGCCTTCCGGCCATCCAGCCGCAGGCGGGCGATCCGGAAGCGCCGCAGCGGCACGGCGGACGGGCCCGCGGCGGCAACCCGGGGCGAGGAGACCAGCAACACCTTCGAGGCTGTGCGAGGAGGAGTCATGGCGAGGATGATCCCCGCCTCGTCGCACGCGCACACTGGCCCTGCGTACAAAGTTTCACAAATGGGGCTGGTCCAGCAGGCTAAGGCGGCCGCCGCCCCGTCAGCCACCTCGAACGCTTAGGATCGTGGCGATTCGCGTCCTACTGGTGAACAGGTTCGGCGCCGACCTCGACCGCGGCGGCACCGAACGGTACGTCGCCGACCTCGGCCTCGGTCTGCGTTCGCGGGGACACCAGGTGTCCGTGCTGAGCACGTTCGCGGTCGGCGACGCCGCGGCGGCCTCGCTCGACACCGTGGTCGTGCACCGCGAGGCGCCCGACGCCCCGCTGCGCCGCGGCCGCAACCATCTGGACGACTGGCTGGCGGCCCCCCGCCCCCGGCTTGGTCGGGTGCTTTCAGAGCTGTCGCCCGACCTCGTCCACACCAACAACCTCCCGGGGCTGTCGACCTCGATCTGGGAGCAGGCGCGGAGGCTCGGCGTCCCGGTCGTCCACACGCTGCACGACTATCACCTGCTGTGTCCGCACACGAGCCTGACGCGCGGAGATGGCAGTCCCTGTCGGCCGAGCCCGATGGTGTGCGGCCTGCGCACGCGCCGGCTCGCGCGCTGGGCAGGCGCGGTGTCGATCGTGATCGGGGTGTCCGAACACGTCCTCGAGCGTCATCGACATGTCTTCGGCGAACGCACGGTGAAGCGCGTTATCAGGGCGCCGCTGCCCCGGATGCCGGCGGCGATCCGGCCGCCGGCCGAGCGTCCGAGGACGCTCGGCTATCTCGGCTCGCTGACAGCTGTCAAGGGCGTTGACACCCTGCTCGCGGCTGCGGAGCCGTTAACGGCGCTCGGGATCAGCACGCGGATCGCCGGCGACGGGCCGCTGCGCGCCTCGGTCAGCCCGCATCCGTTCGTCGAATACGTCGGCCGTGTTCCGGCCGATCGCATCGACGACTTCCTGGGCTCCTGCGACCTCGGCGTGGTCCCGTCCAGATGGGAGGAGCCCGGAGTCACCTACGTCCTGATGCAGTGGCTCGCGGCCGGCCGGCCCGTGCTCAGCAGCGGTCGCGGCGGGCTCGCCGAGGCCGCCGGCCTCGGCGGCGTCGTCAGCTTCGGGGGGTCGACCTCGGATCTCGTCGAGTCGGTCCGCGGCCTGCGCGATGAAGGTCGCTGGTCGGAGGCAGTCACAGGCACGGCGGCCGCCGACGGCGTGCTCGATCCCGACGCCTGGCTCGAGCAGCACCTCGCGGCCTACGCCGAGGCGACGACGTGACCGAGGACTCGGCGGCGAGCGAGGTGACCGCCGTGGTGGTCAACTGGAGGACGCCCGAGTTGACGGCGCGGGCGGCGCGCGCGCTGATCGCCGACGGGGTCCCGCCGCAGCGCGTAGCGGTCGTCGACAACGGTTCGGGCGACGGCAGCGCACGACGGCTGCTGAGGGCGCTTCCGGGCGGCGTCGTCGTCGCGCTGCCGGACAACCATGGCTACGGGCACGCGGTCAACGCCGGTGTGCGCGAGCTGCCGGCGAGGCTGGCATACCTGATCGTCAACAGCGACGCGTTCGTCCATGCCCCCGGCAGCGTCGGAAGGCTGCTTCGCGCCCTCGGCGATCCGGCGGTCGGCGCCGCTGCGCCGCGGCTGCTGGACACCGATCTGCGCCTGGCGCCGAGCGTATATCCGCTGCCGACGCCGCTGCCATCGGCGATTCGCGCCGCCGGCCTGTCCAGGTTCGTCCCCGACTCGCTCGCGCCCCGGCTCGGGGCCCACTGGCGCCACGGCAACTCACGGGCGATCCAGTACGCGATCGGCGCCGTCGTGCTGGTCCGCGCCGCCGCCTGGGCTCAGCTGGGCGGGTTCGACGAGCGCAACGTCATCTACGCCGAGGACCAGGATCTGTTCTGGCGGCTGCGGCGGCTGGGATGGCGCTCCCGGTTTGTCGCCGATGCCGAATTCGTACATGTCGGCGGTGCCTCGACCTCGCTCCGGTGGGACGCCGCCGGGCGAGCCGAGCGGGTGGCCGCCTCGGAGCGCGCGCTTGTCCGCGAGAACCTGGCCGCTCCGAGCGCGCGCACGACGATCGGGCTGATGGCGGCCGGGGCGGCCGGGCGGTCGCTTTACTGGGGCGCCCGTGGAGACAGCGCCCGCGCCAAGGAGCAGCTGGCGTGGGCGCGCGGCTATCTAAGACAGCCCTAGCTGCTGGCGAATCAGGCGCGCCACCTCGCCGCCGTCGGCGCGTCCCTTGGTCTCCCGCATCACATAGCCGACGAGCGGGCCGCTCGCCTTCATGTTGCCCGCGCGAACCTGCTCGGCGGCGTCGGGGTCGGAGGCGATCGCGGCGGCGACGATCTCCGCGAGCCCCGAGTCGGCGGCGTCGAGCGCGCCAAGCCCCTCCCGTTCGACGATCGCCGCCGGATCGCCGCCGTCGGCCACCAGCCGCGTCAGCACGTCGCGGGCGGTCTCGCGGCTGACGGTCCTGGCGCTGACCAGCTTCACCAGCGACGCCAGGCTCGCGGGGCTGACCCGCGAGGACGCCGGGTCGACATCGGCGCCGATCCGCTCGACGAGCTGTGGGATCCAGTTGGCCAGCACGACCGGGTCAAGCTCGGCGCCGTCCGTCGCGAGCGCCCGCTCGTAGTAGTCGGCGAGCTCAGTGTGGAACGCCAGCTCGCGGGCGCGGCCGGAGGGCAGGCCAAGGTCTCGCTCGAACCGCTCGGCTCTGGCGGCGGGCAGCTCGGGAAGCGCGGCGCGGGCCGCTTCGAGCATCTCCTCGGTCGGGACCAGCGGCACCAGGTCGGGCTCCGGGAAGTACCTGTAGTCGTGCGCCTCCTCCTTCGAGCGCAGCGGCGTCAGCCGGCCGCTGGCGGGGTCGAAGTGGAGCGTCTCCTGGAGCACCTGCCGGCCGGCGCGCAGCAGCGCGATCTGGCGCTCGATCTCGGCATTCACCCCCTGTGCCAGAAACCGGAACGAGTTCATGTTCTTGAGCTCGGTCTTGGTGCCCAGCTCGCTGCTCCCGACCGGGCGCACGGACACGTTGGCGTCGCAGCGGAGCGAGCCCTCCTCCATGTTCACGTCCGAGACCCCGAGGACGCGCAGCGTGGTCCGCAGCAGCGTCAGCCACTCCCGCGCCTGCTCGGCCGAGTGCACGTCCGGCTCCGTGACGATCTCGACCAGCGGCGTACCGCCGCGGTTGAAGTCGACGACGCTGCGGTCGGAGCCGTGGATCCTCCCGCTCTCCCCGAGGTGGACCAGTTTCGCGGCGTCCTCCTCGAGGTGCACACGATGGATGCGGACCTCGCCGAGCCGGCCGCCGCTGCACAGCGGGACGTCGTATTGGGAGATCTGGTAGCCCTTCGGGAGGTCCGGATAGAAGTAGTTCTTGCGGTGAAACTGCGAGCGCTCGGCGATCGAGCACTCGAGCGCGAGTCCGATCATCAGTCCGTACTGGACCGCCTGGGCGTTGACCGCCGGCAGGCTTCCAGGCAGGCCGAGACAGCGGACGCAGGTGTGGACGTTCGGGGGGTCGCCGAACGACAGCTCGCAGCCGCAGAACATCTTCGTCCGTGTCTTCAGCTGGACGTGGATCTCGAGCCCGATCACGGGCTCGTACTCAACCGCGGTCACAGCGAGTCCCTCCTTGCCGGGCCCCCGTCGAACCCGATCGCCTGCTCGAGCGCGAACGCCGCATTCAGCAGCGCGGCCTCGCCGAACGCCGGCCCGGCGAGCTGGAAGCCGACCGGGAGCCGATCATCGGTCAACCCGCAGGGGATCGAGATCGCGGGGATCCCCGCCAGCGACATCGGAATTGTGTAGAGGTCGTTCAGATACATCGCCAGCGGATCGTCGGTCTTGGCACCGAGCTCGAACGCCGGCACCGGGCTGGTCGGCGTCACGACGAAGTCGAAGTCGGAGAACACGGCGCCGAAATCCTCGGCGATCCGGGTGCGGACCTTCAAGGCGGTCCCGTAGTAGGCCTCGTAGTAGCCGCTCGACAGGGCGTAGGTCCCGAGCATGATCCGCCGCTTGACCTCCGGCCCGAAGCCGGCGGCTCGGGTCCGGTCGTACATCGCCGTCAGGTCGCCGTCGCCGTCGACCCGGAGCCCGTAGCGGACGCCGTCGAACCGGGCCAGGTTGGCCGATGCCTCGGCGGGGGCGATCAGGTAGTAGGCCGACAGCCCGTGCTGGGCGTGCGGAAGCCGGCACCGCTCGACGGTCGCCCCGAGCCGCTCGGCGAGCGCCAGCGTCTCGTCGAAGCGGGCGCGCACCCCGGGGTCGACGCCCCCCTCGATCTCCAGCAGCTCCTCCGGCACCCCGAGCCGGATCCCGGACAGGTCCTCGCGATCGGGCAGCGCTATCTCGCTCGGATAATCGAGCGAGGTCGAATCGTATTTGTCGCGCCCGAGCATCCGCGAGAACAGCAGCGCCGCGTCGGTGACGTCGCGCGTCAGCGGCCCCGCCTGGTCCAGCGAGGACGCGAACGCGATCATCCCGAAGCGGGAGCAGGCGCCGTAGGTCGGCTTCAGCCCGACGATCCCGCACAGCGCGGCCGGCTGCCGGATCGAGCCGCCGGTGTCCGTCCCGAGCGCCCACGGGGCCAGCCCGGCGGCGACCGCCGCGGCGCTCCCACCCGAGGAACCGCCCGGCACCCGGGCCGGGTCCCACGGGTTGCGGACCGGCCCGTACGCCGAGTTCTCGTTGGAGGACCCCATCGCGAACTCGTCCTGATTGGTCTTGCCGAGCAACGGCGCGCCAGCCTCGGCGAGCCGCCGCACCACCGTCGCCGTGTACGGCGGGCGGTAGCCCTCGAGGATCTTTGAGCCCGACTGGCTCGGCACCCCCTCGGTGCAGAACAGGTCCTTGACAGCCACCGGCACGCCGGCCAGTGGCTGCTCGCCGGCGGCGCGCGCGCCGTCCGGCGGCTCGGAGGCGACCCAGGTGAACGCGTTCAGGCGATCCGACGCGGCGCGGGCTCTGTAGACGTCGAACAGCTCCAGCGGATCCAGTTCGCCCGCCCGCACCCCCGCTGCCGCGGCGGCCGCGGTCAGCTCCAGCAGCTCGGCGCTCATTCGGCGGCGGCGCCGGGGCTCGGAACGGCGAACCCGGTGTCGGTCGACTCTGGAGCAGCGCCCAGCACGACCTCGCGCGGGAGCGACGGCTCCGGCTCGTCGGCGCGAAGCACGTTGACGATGTCGATCACGTGGGAGGTCGGCTCGACGTCGGTCAGGTCGAGCTCGCGGATCTTCTCGATGTGGTCGAGCACCTTCGACAGCTCGACCGCCATCCGCTCGGACTCCGCCTCGCTCAGTTCGAGCCGTGCGAGCTTCGCCACGTGGTCGACCTGTTCCCGCGCCAGCATCACCAGGCATTTTAGGTGCCTGCCCCGGCCGAGGTCGGCTCGATCGGGCGCTATCAGGTCAGTCAGGCACTCGCCCAGCGGGAGGTTTGCCGGTTAGGGTGGCGGCGTGGTGACCGATCCGACCCCGCGCAGGTTCGATTGCTACGTATCTCGCGTTCTGCTGAGGCGTCTGGCTACCAGCCGGGAGGACCTCGTGCAGAACCTCGATGGCACGTTGGTGTTCGCGGACGTGTCGGGATTCACGCGGCTGTCCGAGCGCCTCGCGCGAGTCGGCGAGGAGGGCGCGGAGCAGCTCGTCGACACGATCAACGCCTGCTTTTCGGCGCTGCTGGCCGACGCGTACGCCAATGGCGGCACGCTCCTGAAGTTCGGCGGCGACGCGCTGTTGCTGTGGTTCGAGGGGCCGGATCATGCGGTCCGCGGGTGCGCATCCGCCGCGCTGATGCGCGCCAGGCTTCGCCAGGCGGGCCGTATCGAGACGGGCGCCGGCAAGGTCGTGCTGCGGATGTCTGTCGGCGTGCACAGCGGCTCGTTCCCGACGTTTCTGGTCGGCGACTCCCACCGCGAGTATCTGGTCGCCGGACCGGGCGCCGGAACGGTGGTCGCGCTCGAATCGGCTGCCTCGGCCGGCCAGATCCTGTTGAGCGGCGAGACCGCGGCGATGCTGCCGAGAAGTTGCCTGGGGGCCGTCGCCGGCCCTGGCGTGCTCCTTCGCCGATCACCCGCGCCGCGCGCGGAGATACCAAGCGAACCGGTGCCCGCGCCCCCAGACGAAGCGGTGGCGCTCTGTCTCCCGACCGCGGTGCGCGCGCACGTATCGGCGTCGCCGGCAATGCCGGAGCACCGGAACGCCGCGGTCGCTTTCATCCAGTTCCGCGGGCTCGATGGGTTGATCGAGCGGGGCGGATTGCGGGCGGCCGCGGAGGCGGTCGACGAGGTGGTGCGGGTCGTCTCGGAGGCATCCGATCGCTTCCAGGTATGTCTGCTGGGCTCGGATATCGCCGCCGATGGCGGCAAGTTTCAGCTCGCCGCGGGCGCGCCGCGCGCGCTTGGCGACAACGAGGAACGGATGTTGCTCGCCGTCCGCCACGTCATCGCATGCGGAACACGGCTTCCGGTCCGCGCCGGGGTAAACCGCGGACACGTTTTCACTGGGGAGATCGGGCCGCCGTACAGGCGCACGTATGTCGTGATGGGCGATGCTGTCAATCTCGCCGCACGGCTCACCGCGAAGGCCCCCTGGCGCGGGATATATGCCCGGGAGGGAGTTCTGGAGCGGTCCAGGACGGGCTTCCAGAACACCTCGGTGGCTCCGTTCACGGTCAAGGGAAGGCTTCGTCCGGTGCAGGCGGTTGAAGTCGGTCCGCTGCGACGAGCGGTCCCGGAATCCGCGGCCCCGAGCCTCCCACCGCTGGTTGGCCGCGACCGAGAGCTGGCGAGCATTCGCGACGCGCTGGCGGCCGCCCGTGCCGGTCGCGGGAGGCTGATCGAGATCATCGGCGAGACCGGGAGCGGGAAGTCTCGGCTGCTGCGTGAGTCGCGCGAGTTTGCCGACGGCCTCGGCTTCGCCCACACGATCTGCGAGAACCACGGCCGAGTCCCGTACGTGGTCTGGCGAGACATCCTGCGCCAGCTGCTCGGTCTGCGCTGGGACGATCCGGACGACGTGGTCACCGCCGCGGTCGCCGCGAACATCGAGGCGACCGCGCGCAACCTCGAGCCGTGGCTTCCGCTGCTCGCGATCGCGTTCGACGTACGGGCGCCGATGACGCGGGAGGTTCGCGAGCTTGCCACGAGCTACCGCGCGGCGAAGCTGCACGAGGTGGTGATCGAGTTCCTGCGGCCCTTGATGACGGCCCCGACGCTGATCCAGATCGAGCACGCAGAATTCATGGACGAGGCTTCCGCCGCGCTCCTGCAGGCGATCAGCGCGCCGCTCGAGTCCTCGGCGTGGGTGATCGCGGTGACCCGACGAGAGGGCGCGACTGGTTTCGTCGGCACGCCGGCGTCGTCGACTCAGTTGACGCTTGCTCCGTTGCCCACCGACGCGATGACGGAACTGGCCGAGAGCGCCCCGGAGGCGAGTCTGGTTCCGACGCACGTGCTGGAGACGGCCGTCGAGCGAGCAGGCGGAAGTCCGGAGTTCCTGCTCGACCTGCTCGCGGCCGCTGCCGGGGGTTCCGGTGCGTTGCCCGAAAGCGTTGACGCGGCCGCGACATCGCGCATCGATGAACTCGATCCATTCGAGCGTACCCTCGTTCGCCGAGCCTCGTTGCTCGGGCTCTCCTTCCACCCGCGTCTGCTGCGCTATGTCCTCGATCCGGGCACACCCGAACCAGACCAGCAGACGTGGAGCCGGCTGTCCTCGGTGTTCGCCGATGGCGGCGACGGCTATGTCCGGTTCAAGCGCCCGGCGGTGTGCGAGGCGGCGTACGCAAGCCTGCCGTTTCGCTTGAGGCGACAGCTCCATTCCAGAGTGGGCCGGGCACTGGAACCCGATCTGGGGCACGACGCCGACGCCGATCCGGCCGTTCTGTCGCTGCATTTCGGCCGTGCCGGCGACCATGCGCGAGCGTGGATCTATGGGAGGGCGGCCGCGGAGCGCGCGGTCGCGAAGTTCGCTCAGGCCGATGCGGCGCGTCTCTATCGAAGGGCGATCGACGCCGGCCGTCAAAGCGGGGCGAGTGACGTCGAGCTGGCAGAGTGCTGGGAGGCGCTCGGGGAGGCGCTCAATCAGAGCGGAGAGCTGTCCGCGGCGGCCGATGCGCTCACGGCTGCCCGCGGGCTCGTTCGAGGCGACGCGCTCGCCGAGGCGCGGCTGTTCCTGCGACACGTGAGGATAGCCCACCGTCGCGGTCGCTTGGCCGCCGCGGTGCGCTGGGGCGGGAGGGGTCTTCGCGCCGTCGGCGATGCTGGAGACGAGGAGTCGCCGGTCATTCGCGCGCGGCTTCTCGCCGAGCTCGCGTTCGTCAGGTTCTACCAGGGAAGGGCGCGGGAGGCAGAGCGGTTGTGCCGCGCCGCGATCGGCGAGTTCGAGTCAGCCGCTGACCAGCGACCGCTGGCCCATGCGAGCTACGTCCTTGACATGGCGCTGATCGATCTGGGCCGCCTCGACGAGGCGGTTCACTCGCGTCGCGCACTGGCGATATACGAGCGGTTGGGCGACTATGAGGAGCAGGGATCTGTGCTCAACACAATGGGCGGGCTCGCCTACGCCCGGTGGGATTGGGACGAGGCGATGCGACTCTGGACCCGCGCGGCCGATGCCTTCCAGCGCGCGGGCAGTCAGGGCGGCATCGCCGTTGCGACTTGCAATATCGGTGAGATCCTCGCCGACCGCGGCGCGCTGGCGGAGGCGGCAAGGCAGCTTGTCCGCGCGCGGCGAATCTGGACCGCAAACGGGGACCGGGCCGCGGCTGCGTATGCGTCGCTGCAGCTGGGGCGTGTTGCCGGCCGCGACAGGAACATCGGGTTGGCGCGAGAACTGGCGAGTGAGGCGGCGGCCGAGTTTCGCACGCTGGGCGAGACTCGCTCGTTGGAGCAGGCCGAGCTCGTGCTTGCGGAGGCCGAGGCACTCGCAGGTGACGCGTCGAGCGCGATCGAGATCAGCAGACGCCTCGACTCGGGTAGTGAGCTCGCGTGGCTGAAGCGTATCCGCGGGATCGCGCTTGCCCGGCTCGGACATCCCGACAAGGCCGAAGCCGAGCTCCAGGCCTCGCTCGGTCTTGCGCGCGAGAGCGGTGCGCTCTACCACGTGGCAGCCGCGCTCGATGTCCTGAATGCCCTCGGTGCCAAACACGAGCAGCGAGTCGCTGAACGCGACTCGCTGCTCGCGCGGCTGGGCGTCGAGCGTCTGCCGGTGCTGGAGCTAGGACCGACGACGAACGAGCTTGCCGCGGCGATCGCCGGCTGAGTCCGAGCGACTCAGTTCCAGAACCGCGGGTCGAACCCGGGCGGGATCGCGAACACGATCGTGTGCACCGGGTTCCCCTCACCCGCATTCTCCCGCTCGAGAACCCCCGGATTCGTGTTGCAATCGACCTGCAGGTCCTCCCGCAGCTCCGATGTGGCGCAGTCCGGGAGCAGCCCCAGGAACACATCGCCGACCTGATCCGCCGGCGCGAGCGACTCCGTCCCATCCGGGGCGATGACGAGTTGTGTAAACGGCACGTTCGACTCGAAGCAGACCTCCGACCTGTAACCCTCGAAGTCTGTCGTGTTGATTGTGACCGTCTGGCTTCGGTCCAGGCCGTTGTCGGCGCCGTTGAACAGGGTTTCGAACGTCCAGTGCGGCGAGGTGACGCCAGAGCACTCGTTCGGGTCCTGCGGGCCGACGAGCGGCTCCCCGAAGTCGATCGCCTCGATCTGCGTCACAAGCGTCTGTCCGCTCGAGGTGTCGATGGTCGTGCTGATGCTTCCCGGCGCACTGGTTGCGGTTCCGCCGTCGGCGAGCGTGGTGCTGCACGGCTGCTGTGGCTCACAGGTCGCGACGGCGGTCATGACCGTGCCGTAGGTGCTGTTGCCGTCGGGGTTCAGACGGTTGCCCGCGCCGTGGAACTCATTCGACTGCCTTGCTTCGTCGCTCCAGGAGCACGGCGATGTCGTCGTGCAGGCGGTCGCCGACGGCGCCGGCGTGATCGCGGAGATGCTGATGGAGATCGACTGGCCGGGCTGCAGGTTCAGGTTCCTGAAACCCACCGTCGCACCATTGTCGAGCAGGATGAAACACGCGGGCGCCAGTCTGTTGAAGGTCTGCGGGCATTCCGGCAGCGATGTGCCGATAACCGAAAAGCCCGCCGGGGCGTTCGGGACGGTCAGGTTGTCCGAGCCAAGCCGGATCCCTGTCCCGACCCTGTTGTCGTTGGTGAATGTGACGGACAAACTCGAGGGGTTGTCGATCATGCCCCCGGGGGCGACCACGGCGGGAGTCGTCGGCGTGCAGCCCGTCTGGCCGTCTCCGCAGATCACGATCGAGTACGGCTTGTAGCTCGCCGCGGTGGCTGCCTGACCACCGATGACCACAGCCATCACTCCGGCAAGCAGCAGCGTCGAAGTCGTCGCGCGAATCCTGGAACCAATCATCTGGCCCGCCCCCTTGTTGATATGACCGTTGCTCCCTCGGCCCCCATGAGCGAGGTGACGCCAACGGCAACGGCAGCATATCGCGGGGTCGGCCCGAGTGGTGCTTTCCCGTCAAGGCGGGAACAGCTGACCGGGTATCGCCGTCTACAGCCGTCCGTATGCCTGTCGACGCAGTCCCGCGAGGTCCGTGATCAGGACGCTTCGCCGCGAGGTGGACACAATCCCACGGGCGCGCAGCGACGCAAGTGCTTTGACCGTGGCCTCACGGGAGGCGCCGCACCAGTTGGCGATCTGCTCCTGGGAGAGCTGCAAGGTGATTCGAAGTCCCTCGGGTGTGGGCTCTCCGAACCGGTCGCTCAGCTCGAGCAGGCGCCGGGCGACCCGACCCGGGGTCGAAACCGTCGCGAATTCGCCTCGCTGCCGGTCGGCGTTCCTGAGGCGGGCGATCAGAATCGTGATCATCCGGCGGGCCAGAACGATGTCGTTGGCGGCGTCTCGAAGCGTCGCAATCGGCGCCACCGTCGCGACCACGTCGCTCAGCGTCGTCGCGGTCGCGGAACGGGTTCCGTTATCGAAGATCGAGACCTCGCCCAGGAGGTCTCCAGGGCCGGCGATCCCGAGCACGACCTCCTTGCCCTCGTCCCCGGCAAGGCTGAGAATGACCCACCCCTCTTCAAGGATGAACACGCGCTCCGGCAGGTCTCCTTCGACGAACAGCGCGTGCCCCGCTCGAAACCGGACGGCGCGGCCGGCACCCCGAATCGCGTCGGCCAGAAGCTGCTGCGAGCCGTCGGAATCTCCCACTCCCAAAGCCTTGCAGATGCATGTGCGCCGGCCACGACAAAGTTCAGGTCCGGAGGCGTCTGTCTCAGACGCCTCCGGACCCGTTCACCCAGCGGTCCCGCCCTGGTCCGGTCCCTGGGATGGTCTGCCCCCTGTTTGCCCCCGTGCCGCACCTACCAGATGTGCCCCGTGACCGCGCCGTCAATGTCCCACGGCACGGGGGATGACACGAGGTCAACCGGCGCCCTGCAATTGCGTACTTCGACTCACAACTGAGCTCGTCGCCGGTTCGAACCGCCACATCTCGATCAATCTCAGAGCGGGAACGTCTCGATCCGCCGTGGCGCGTCTGCCTCGGCAACCCCATCGTGGCGAAGCGACGCGTACGCCGCCAGCTCGACCAGCACCGCCAGCACGAGCCCGAGATAGGCGCCGAGCTTCGGCGGATCGATCGCGACCCGGACGATCAGCGCGACGACGAGGATCAGACCCAGCGCCAGCTCGACGACCACCAGCACGACCGGCAGCGCCGGCGCGCTCTGCGTCGCCTGCAGCGCCCAGACGGCAAGTCCGAGCACCGCCACCAGGGCCGTCAGCGGCCCCAGCACCGTCAGGCTCTGCCAGCCGTTCGCCCCGCCGTACCAGTGCAGCGCGAACAGCACCACCAGCAGGGCGAGCGACGCGATCCCGAGCGCCCACTCGGGGGCGCGCAGGCGAGCGGCATGAAAGCTCATAGCGATCAGACTGGGGCGCTGGTCGCCGCGGTCTGCAAGCCCGCGGCGGTGAGCGTGTTGCGCAGCAGCATCGCGATCGTCATCGGTCCGACGCCGCCGGGAACCGGCGTGATCAGGCCCGCGACGGCTCGCGCCGCCTCGAAGTCGACGTCGCCGGCGAGTCCGTCCTCCAATCGGTTCATGCCGACGTCGATCACGGCCGCTCCCGGCTTCACGTGCCCGGCGCCGAGTAGCCGCGGCACCCCAACCGCCGCGATCAGGATGTCGGCACGCGAGCAGACGGCCGCCAGGTCGACGGTCCTGGAGTGGCAGATGGTGACCGTCGCGTTGCGCGCCAGCAACAGCGACGAAACCGGCTTTCCGACGAGATTCGAGCGCCCGACGACGACCGCCTCGGCGCCCTCGATCGCGACCTCGTAACGGTCGAGCAGCTCGATCACCCCGAGCGGGGTGCACGGCCGCAGCCCCGGGGTGCCCTGGCTGAGCCTGCCGGCGCTGATCGGTGTCAGCCCGTCGACGTCCTTCTCGGGCGGGATCAGCGCCGTCAGCGCGGGGCCGTCGAGCGGCCGGGGCACCGGCAGCTGCAGCAGGATGCCGCTGACCTCGGGGTCATCGGCGAGCTCACCGAGCAGCGCCGCGACCTCCTCCTGGGTGCTGTCCCCCGGGAGCTGGCGGTGGAAGTCGGCGATCCCGACCTGGGCGCACGCCTTGCGCTTGTTGGCGACGTAGATGGCGGACGCCGGGTCGTCGCCGACGAGGACCGTCGCCAGCCCCGGCGGGCGGCCTTGCTCGGCCGCCCAGGCCGCGACGTCGCCGGCGACCTGCGCCCGGACCTCCTTCGCCACCGCCCTGCCGTCGATGATCTCGGCGCTCATATCGTGGAAGCTACCGCGTGGGTCATCGCTTGCTGATCGGCGCCAGGTCGGCGACGAGCTTGCGCTCCGACCGGTCCGCGCTGAACCGGATCACGACGATGCCGCCGGGCTCGAGCCCGGTGACGACGCCGTCGCCCCACTTCGCGTGGACGACGTCGTCGCCGAGCCGGTAGGCGACCACCTCGGCACTCCGCCGGCCGGGATCGGCGGCCGGCCACGAGGTCAGGCGCTCGCGGATGCTCACACGCGGCCCCTGCTCCTCGGCGTCGGTCAGGCTCGCGGGGATCTCCGCCAGGAAGCGGCTCGGCAGCGCGTAGCCGTGCGCCCCGAACACGGTTCGCGAGCGGGCGTGGGTGATGTACAGGTCCCGCTGGGCGCGGGTGATGCCGACGTAGCAGAGCCGGCGCTCCTCCTCGATCCCCCCCTCCTCGAGCGCCCGCGAGTGCGGGAACACCCCATCCTCGAAGCCGATCATGAACACCACCGGATACTCGAGGCCCTTGGCGTTGTGCAGCGTCATCAGCGTCACCAGGCCATCGTCGTCGGCGCGGGTGTCGGCGTCCGCGATCAGCGCGATCTGCTGCAAAAATTCCGCGACCGAAGGCTGCTCCGAGTCAGAAGTGTCGTACTCGGCGGCGACGTTGACGAGCTCCTCGAGGTTCTCGATCCGGCCCTGTGCCTCGATCGTCCGCTCCGCCCGCAGCGCCTCGAGATAGCCCGTCTCGTCGAGCAGCTCGCCCAGCAGCCGCGCCACCGGGGCGCCGCCCTGCATCCGCTCGCGCAGCACCGCCATCGTGCCCATGAAGCGGCCGATCGCCCTGACCGCCGCGGCCCCCAGCCCCGGCACCTGCGCCGGGTCGGTGGCGGCCTCCCAGATCGAGATCCCCATCGTGTTGGCGAACGCCAGCACGCGGCCGACGCTCGTCGTCCCGATCCCCCTGCGCGGCGAGTTGACGATCCGCGTGAACGCGCCCGCGTCCTGGGGGTTGACGAGCGCCGTCAGGTACGCGATCGCGTCCCTGATCTCCGCCCGCTCGTAGAACCTGGTCCCGCCGATCACCTGGTAGGCGATCTCGGCCCGCACGAGCGAGTCCTCGAGCACCCGCGACTGCGCGTTCGTCCGGTAGAACACCGCGATCTCCCGCCTCGACAGCCCCTCGTCGACCAGGCGCTGGATCTCGCCGGTGACGAACCGCGCCTCGGCGTGCTCGTCGTCGAGCTCGCGGACATGGATCGGGTCGCCCGGTCCCAACTCGGTCCACAGCAGCTTCTCCTTGCGCCCCCGGTTGCCCGAGATCACCGCGTTGGCGGCGTCGAGGATCGTCTGCGTCGAGCGATAGTTCTACTCGAGCTTGACGACCTTCGCGTCCCGGAACTCGTCCTCGAAGCTGAGGATGTTGTGGATGTCGGCGCCTCGGAACCCGTAGATGCTCTGATCTGGGTCGCCTACAACGGTTACGTTATGGCGCTCGCCGGCCAGCAGCTGCAGCCACCGGTACTGGGCGTGGTTGGTGTCCTGGTATTCATCGACCAGGATCTGCCGGAACGCCTCCTGGTAGCTCGCCCTGACCTCCGGGAACAGCTCGAGCACGTTGACGGCTCGCACCAGCAGATCGTCGAAGTCCATCGCGTTCATCCGATGCAGCTCCCGCTCGTAGCTGCGGTAGACGTCGGCGACGGTCTGCTCGAAGAACGACCCGACCATCTGCGCGTAGGCCTCGGCGTCGCGCAGGTGGTTCTTGGCGTCCGAGATCTGGTTGTGGATCGCCGCCGGCGTGAACCGCTTCGGGTCGACGCCGTTCTCGTCCAGGCAGCGCTTGATCAGCCGGCGCGAGTCGGCCTGGTCGTAGATCGTGAACTGCCGCGTGTAGCCGAGCCGGTCGGCGTGCGCGCGGAGCATCCGCGCACAGGCTGAGTGGAACGTCATCACCCACATCGCCCGGACCCGGCGGCCGACCAGCAGCTCGGCCCGCTCCCGCATCTCGTTCGCCGCCTTGTTGGTGAACGTGATCGCGAGGATCTCGCTCGGCGAAACGGCGCCGGTCGCCACCAGGTAGGCGATCCGGTGGGTCAGGACCCGCGTCTTGCCCGACCCCGCGCCGGCCAGGATCAGCAGCGGCCCCTCGCCGTAGGTGACCGCCTCCCGCTGGGGCTCGTTGAGCCCCTCGAGCAGCGCCTGTAGTTCTTCCGAGGCCTCGGTCGTCACCCGCCGTCTACGGTAGCGAGCGTGGTGGTCACGACCGCTCTCCGACAGGCGTGCGCCGATGTCGCGGAGCGCGCCCGGCACGTCCAGATCGAGCGCGAGCGAATCTCCGAGTACACGGCGACGCTTGTTACGGGCGGCGGGCTAGCGGGCCCGCCGCCCGACCTCACCGATCCGGCCGCCCGCGAGACGGCCGCGGCGTTCTGGCTGACGCTCGACGCGATCAACTTCGGCTCCGGCTGGTTCCCGACGCTCCGGAAACGAGCAGAGCGGACCGGCTACCGGACGATCGCCGCCGGGGTGAGGCGGCGGTTCGACGAATCGGGGCCGTGGACGGCCTCCGAGCTCACGGCGATCACGCCGGCCGAGCTCGCGGACTTGATGGACCAGGAAGCGGGTCACGAGCTGATGGGGCTGTTCGCCGACTTGCTGCGCGACCTCGGACGGCACCTGAGCGGATCGTTCCTGAACCTGGTGGGTTCCTCCGCGATCGGCCTCGTCGAGACGCTGTCGGATTGGGAGTGCTTCGCCGACACCTCGGTCTACGAGGAGCTCGAGGTGCCGTTCCTCAAGCGCGCCCAGATCGCCGCCGCCGACCTGCACCGGGCCGGCGTCGCCCGCTTCACCGACCTCGGAGCCCTGACGATGTTCGCCGACAACCTCGTGCCCCACGTCCTGCGGCTCGACGGAGTTCTCAGCTTCGAGGCCGAGCTGGTCCGGCGGATCGAGGCCGGCGAACTGATCGAACACGGCTCGCCCGAGGAGATCGAGATCCGGGCCTGCGCGGTGCATGCCGTTGAGTTGATCGTCGCCACCTCGCCGGAGCCGTGCACCGCCGCCGAGGTCGACGAGATCCTCTGGAATCGCGGCCAGCAGCCCGCCTACAAGGCGGTGCCGCGGCACCGCTCCCGCACGACCGCCTATTGAGCCAAAGCCTGGGCGCGGGCCTCGGCGATCGCCCTGGCGCCCTCCTCGCCGACCAGCAGCTCGGCGCGCAGGGTGCCGCTGAGCGCGAGGTCGAGCGCCGGGAACCGGCCGGCGGCGGTCAGCTCGCGGTCGAGCGCGATCACCGTCGTCTCGCCGCCGAGCGTCCGCGAGCTGGTCGCGATCACGGTCAGCGACCCGCCGTCGACGAGCTTGCGCGCGGCCGCCAGCGCCTTGCGGGCGCCGAGCGGATGCAGACCGTCGAGCGTGTCGATCAGGACGACGGCGTCACCGCCGCGGGCCGCGACCCGGCGCGCCTGCTCGATCGCCAGCTCGACCGCATGGTCCTGAGCGTCGGAGGAGGCGGCGAAGCTGGTCGCCGCGGCCGGTGCCGGGAGCCCTTCGATCTGCTCCCACTCCGGCAGCTCCTCGGGGCGGACCCCGGCCAGCGCGACCAGCAGCGTGACGTTGTCGGCTCCGGCCAGCGCCAGCGCGAGCTGGCGCAGAGCGTGCGACTTTCCGGCCCAGGGACCGCCGGTGATCACGACCCGCGAGCCGCGACCGAACGGCGTCAGCAACTCGATCACGTTCAGCGTCGGATCGTCGGCGCCGAGGCTGAACCGTTCCGTCGGGAAGCCCACGGGCAGGTCGTCGAAGCGGCCGCGGTCTGCGACGTCGGCGGCCGGGTTGCCGTTGATCGTGTCGATCCGCAGCAGCGAGGCGAATCGCTCGGACCGCTGCGGGGCCCTGCGAGGCCCGGCGACTACGTCGCCGCTGACGAGCTCACAGCGCTTGACCTGGGCGGCGGAGATGTAGACGTCGGCGTCCGAGGGATCGGGCGGCGACACCCGGACGAAGCCGGAGCCGTTCGGAAGCAGGTCGACGACGCCCTCGACGATTTCGTCGCGGTCGCTCTTGGCGGGCGCCTGCTCCTCCGCCTGCGGCTCCGGGGCGGGCGTCTCCTGCTCGGTGGCTTCGGCGGCTTCCTCGCGCGCGGCTGAACCGCGGCCCCGACCGCCCCGCCTGCCCCGCCTGCGGCGCGCGGGGGTGGTCGTCTCCTCGTCGGTCGACTCCTGTTCGGCCGCCGCCTCCTCCTGTGCGGGGGGCGCCTCCTCGGTCGTCGCCGGCTCCTCGCCGTCCTGACGGGCGATGATCGCGTCGATCAGATCTGCTTTGCGCAGACGGCGGTAGCCGTCCATCGAGAGCTCGGAGGCGATCGCGTGGAGATCGGCAAGTGGGCTTGCTTCGAGCGCGGCTCGGTCGAGCACTGACATAGGTTTTCCTCCTCGTGGGAATGGATCGGTTGGCTCCAGCCGCGTTGAGGCAGCGGCCGGCGATTCGCTCCTCCAATCTAGCGTGAACGTTTACAACGCTTGGACTTCGGCGGTGATCTCGCCGACCGAGGATTTGGCGTCGCCGAACAGCATCGAGGTCTTCGGTTCGTAGAACAGCGGGTTGTCGATCCCGGCGAAGCCGGAGGCCATCGAGCGCTTCAGCACGACAACGGCGGCGGAGCGGTCGACCTCGAGGATCGGCATCCCGTAGATCGGGGAGCCGGGCTCGTTCTTGGCGGCGGGGTTGGTGACATCGTTGGCGCCGATCACGAGCGTCACGTCGGTCCGGGAGAACTCGGGGTTGATGTCGTCCATCTCCCGGAGCAGGTCGTAGGGGACGTTCGCCTCGGCCAGAAGGACGTTCATGTGGCCGGGCATCCGGCCGGCGACCGGGTGGATCGCGTACTTGACCTCGACCCCCTTGTCCTCGAGCGCCTGCTCGAGCTCGCGGACCGCGTGCTGGGCCTGGGCGACGGCCATCCCATAGCCGGGGGCGATCACCACCAGCCGCGCGTAGGCGAGCTGGATCGCGACGTCCTCGGGGGTCGTCGACCGGACCGTTCCGCCCGCGGCGCCGGCATCGCCGGCCGGCGCCGCGACCTCCCCGCCGAACCCGCCCGCGACGATCGCCGGGACCGACCGGTTCATCGCCTTGGCCATCAGGTTGGTCAGGATCGTGCCCGAGGCGCCGACGATCATCCCGGCGACGATCATCACGGGGTTGGACAGCGCCACCCCGGTCGCGGCCGCCGACAGGCCCGTGAACGCGTTCAGCAGCGAGATCACGACTGGCATGTCGGCACCGCCGATCGGCAGCACCAGCATGTTGCCCAGCAGCGCCGAGACGACCAGGATCCCGACGATGAACAGCGCCTGCGAGTGGGTGCCGGAGGCGAGCACGATCGCGCTCGCCAGCGCGATCACCGCCAGCCCCAGGTTCAGGACCACCTGCCAGTTGCCGGGGAGCTTGATCGGCCGCCCGGGGAGGATCCCCTGGAGCTTGCCGAAGGCGATGTTCGAGCCCCAGAACGAGATCGAGCCGATGATCGCGCCGAACAGCTCGAAGATCTCGACCCGCAGCGGATAGCCCCCGCCGAACGCGTGGCGGTACTCGACCCACGCGATCAGCGCCACCGCGCCGCCGCCGACGCCGTTGAAGATCGCGACCATCTGCGGCATCGCGGTCATCTTCACCCGGAGCGCCGCCGGGACCCCGATCGCGGTCCCGATCGCGGCGCCGAGCAGGATCAGCCAGACCGTGCCGGAGCCGTGGAACTCGCCCTGGCGCAGCAGCGTCGCGATCACCGCGATCGCCATCCCGGCGGCGGCGATCTTGTTGCCGCGGACCGCGGTCCGCGGGCCGGTCAGCCCCGTCATCCCGTAGATCAGCAGCATGAACGCGACGATGTAGGCCGCGTCGATGAAGTTCCGGGTCTGCAGGAAGACCGTCGCCGGGGCGATCACGAGGCCTCGTCCCCGTCACCGGCGTCCCTGTCGGGCTCCGGAGCGCGGTCCTTGCCCTTGAACATCCCCAGCATCCGGTCGGTGACAAGAAAGCCGCCGATCACGTTGATCGTCCCGAACGCGACCGCGATCACCAGCAGCAGGTGCTCCAGGACGCCGCTTGCCTCGGGCATCAGGATCAGGCCACCGAGCACGACGATCCCGTGGATCGCGTTGGTCCCCGACATCAGCGGCGTGTGCAGCGTGTTCGGGACCTTCGAGATCACCGTGTAGCCGACGAATCCGGCGAGCACCAGCACCGCGAGGTCGATGACGAGACTGTCCATCCGCTCTCCTAACTGGCCGCGCCGACGGCGGCCCGGGCGCCCTCGTGGACGATCTCGCCGCCGCGGGTGATGCAGGCGCCGGCGATCACCTCGTCGTCGAAGTCCAAGGCCAACTCGCCGTCCTTGATCATCAGCTCCAGCAGCGCCTGGATGTTGCGCGCATACAGCATCGACGCGTGCTCGGCCAGCGTCGAGGGCAGGTTCAGCGGCGCGACGATCTTGACCCCGTGGACGAGCACCGTCTCCCCCGGCCGCGAGAGCCCGCAATTGCCACCCTGCTCGCCCGCCAGATCGACCACCACCGACCCCGGCTTCATCAGCCTCACCGCCTCCTCGGTCACCAGGATCGGCGCCCGCCGGCCCGGGACCAGCGCCGTCGTGATCACCACGTCGACGCGGCCGATCGCCTCCGCCATCAGCTCCTGCTGGCGGGCCTGCTGCTCCGGCGTCAGCTCTCTCGCATAGCCGCCCGCGCCCTCGAGATCGCCGCCGAGGTCGAACTCCAGGAACTTCGCCCCGAGCGACTCGACCTGCTCCTTCACCGCCGCCCGGACGTCGAAGCCCTGGACCACGGCGCCGAGCCGGCGGGCGGTCGCGATCGCCTGCAGGCCGGCGACGCCGGCGCCAAGCACCAGCACCGTCGCCGGGCGGATCGTCCCGGCCGCGGTCATCAGCATCGGGTAGAACCGGCCCAGCTCCTGGGCGCCAATCAGCGCCGCCCGGTACCCGCCGATGTTCGCCTGACTCGACAGCGCGTCCATCGACTGCGCCCGGCTGATCCGCGGGATCGCCTCGACCGCGAACGCGGTCGCGCCCGTCGCCGCGATCGCCGGGATCGTCGGCCCGGGGTTCAGCGGCGCCAGAAACCCGATCAACACCGTCTCCGGCCCCAGGCGGGCGATCTCCTCCTCGCTCGGCGCGGCGACCTTGACGACCACCTGGGCGTCGAACGGCTCGCCCGGACCGACCAGCGTCGCCCCCGCCTGCTCATACTCGGAGTCCGGAATCAGCGCACCCTCGCCGGCCCCGCGCTCGACCAGCACCACACGCCCGGCGCCGCTCAGCTTGCGGACAACCTCGGGCACCAGCGCCACCCTCAACTCGCCGCTGGCCGTCTCCCTCGGAACGCCGATCCTCATGCGGCGGGGGAGGCTATCGCGTGTTAGCGACCGGTGAGCGGGAGCGGGCGGCTGGCGAGCGCCATCTCGGCCTGCGCGGTGACCCAGACGGGGGTCAGTGAATCGCTCCTGGCGTAATCGATCGATCCGTCGGAAATGGTCAGCGAGCGCAGATACGCGAGCGCGTATCCCGGCCTCGGAGCGCCGACGGCGATCAGACCCTGCGCGGCGAAGGCCGTCGACTGGGCGTTGGACGGGCCTCCGGGGGCGGACGGGAAGCCGCCGTCCGGGTTCTGGTTGCGGTCGAGGAAGCGGATCACGCGGTTGATCACCTGCCGCTGCCCGGTTCCGGCGAGGGCCTCGAGGACGGCTCCGGAGTCGTCGACGTCGCTGGTTGTCCGTTGCCCGCCGGTGTCGAAATTGAAGCCGCCGTCGCCATCCTGCTGATGCGTGAGCCAGGCGATCGTCCGTGCGGGCGGGTGCATGCCGGCGGCCCGCAGCGCGAGCACCGCGAACGCCGTCAGGTTCGTCTGCCCCGAGACCGAGCCGTCGCGGCGGATGCGGTTCCCCAACTCGGCGAGCAGCGCGTGCGGACGGACCCCGGCGGCACACAGCGCCAGGATCGTCCGCTCGAGCGAGCCGGAGTCCGACCCCTGCGGGGTGTCCTGCAGATAGTGCAGCAGGCTCTGGCCGTGGTGACGAACGTTCGCGAGCTTCTCGCCGGCGGCCGCGAGCCCGAGCGCGGCCCAGCCGGAGTAGAGCGGCGACGAACGCTGGTGGATCCCGGGGCCAAAGCCGCCGTCGGCGTTCTGCGCCGCCAGCAGGTAGGAGACCGGGGTCGCGGCGGATCTGGGGGCCGCGGCGGCTGCCCTCGGCGCCGCCGGCGACCCGACGGCCCAGGCAGCTGCCAGCACCGTCAGTGCCAGCAGCACACCGATTCGCTGGAACATGCTCAGCGGCATCGCTTAGTGGTGCCTTTCAGAAATACGCCGACACCGAGAGGGGTCACCGGTGGATGCCGGGGAAGGACGCAGGAGCCGAAGCGTGGCAGCGCCACGCAAGGCGACGAGGACGCACCCCGGCGCCGCCGGGGGCCACTCGAATGTCAGCGTATTTACGGAAGGTGCCACTTATCGGCCCGGCGACAGTGGGACGGGCAGATCCTCGGAGCCCTCGACGACCAGCGCGAAGTGATCGTGCAACCTCGCCGGCGTCAGCGCGGCAGCGGCGGCGTCGACACCGGCGACGTCGGTGCCGGTCACCAGCCACGTCGGCTCGTTCAGCGACGGCTGCTCGGTCGCCGCGACCAGTCCGGCGCCGCCCCGCAGCGTCCGCACCACCGAGCCCTTCGGGTTGTCGAGCTCGAGCGCCTGCCCGCCGGTCCCGACGAACTGGGCGTACACCCCGCTCTTCGCCGGCCCGGCCCCGATCAGGTCGGCGGCAATCACCCCCTGAAGATCCCTCCAGGTGCCGACCACGACGGCCAGCGAGTCCGACCCGGAGCCACCGCCGAGCACCTGGTAGGAGACCTTGACCCCCGCCTTGCGCAGCGACGCCCCGACCTTGTTGCAGGCGCTGGTGACCTCGTGGGCGCAGTCGAGGACGGTCGGCAGCCTCTGGCCTCCGACGCCGGTCGTGAACGGTTCCGGGTATGAGCCGACGACAGCCGGGATCTGGCCGGTGGCGGTGCGGTCGTGGAGATCCCACCAGACCCGGTCGCCCACATGGACCGCCGTCCGAGCCGCCCCCTTCGGGGGGAGGATCCCGTTGACGTAGTAGCTCCAGTCGAGCCGTCCCGGGCCGCCGGCGTGGCCGTCGATCGACTCGACGAGGCCGCCGCCGTAGCGCCTCGACACCTTGAACGAGCGCTCGAGCAGGTCCATCACGGTCTCCGAGCCGGGGACGTGCCGCTGCGTCGCCGAGCCGACCGGGGCGCTGCCGAAGTTCCTGGTGACGTTGACGCTCACGTTCTTGGTCTCCGGGCCGGCGCTGAGGCCACATCCCGCGAGTGCGAGCGCCGCCGCGGCGGCGGCGGCGCTCGCACGTCTGCGGGACGGGACACTGCTCACGCCGCGCTGACCTCGACCGTCGCCTCGGTCCTGATGTGGCCGGTCTTGCTGACGGCGATCGTGTAGGCGCCCGCGCGCGAGGCAGTCAGCGGAATCTGGCCGTTCGCCGTGGTCAGTCCGCTCTTGCCGCCGACCGTCACGGTCGCGCCGGCCAGCGGCGTCGCCCTGCCGTTGGCGTTGTAGGCGACGACCTTGGCGAAGAACTGCTTGCCGACGGTCGCGCTCGCCGGAACCGAGACCCCCAGCGGCAGCTGCGCCGGGCCCTTCGTGGGCACATCGGCGAACAGCAGCTGGGTGCCCGGGCCCGTCTTGATCTCGCAGGCTCCGGCAGTCGCAGCGACGTTGTTGACGAATACCTCCCAGTAGTGGCTGGCACCGCTCGCCGTCACCCCGAGGATGCCGGTGATGAAGTACTCGCTGTACTTGGTCGACCAGCTCCCCTGCCAGTTGCCATGGGTTGCGACGGCCAGCGCCCCCTGTGCGCTCGAGAACGGGCAGGTCGCCGCCGGGGCGCCGAACTTCCTGATGTAGCCGGACGGCGTCCGCACCGTCTTGGCGGGCATCAGTGTGCCGTTCCCGCCTTCGACGCGGACGCTGACGCCGGCAGGCGAGCCGGCCAGCGCCGGCCCGGCCACCGCGAGCGCGGACGCCGCCGCCACCACTGCCGCTGCGCCAATCGATACGAATTTCTGACTCATATAGAAGCCACCCCTTTCCACGAGGGTTGTCGGCCTTGTGGTCAGAGCTGGTCTCCTGGCTTACGGGCCTACCGTCCGCGCCTTCCCAGCGCCGCTGAGCAGCGCCAGTGGCATGTTGCGGATGGCCTCCCCGATCACAGTGGCGGGACCGCGCCGGGTTCTCACCGGCTTCCCATCGCTCCGACCTCGAACGCGGTCATCCTACCGGCGGGACCCCCCAATAAACTGCGCACCACGGTTAGGACATTGCGCACCACGGTTACGAGTGGAAGATGACCGTAAACCTCACCCGCATCTATACGAAGCTCGGCGACGGCGGCGAGACCCACCTCGGCGACATGAGCCGGGTGTCGAAGACCCACCCCCGGATCGAGGCCTACGGCACCGTCGACGAGCTCAATGCGCAGATCGGCGTGGCGCTGACCGTCGCCGATCTCCCGGGCGACTACCGACAGTGGCTGCAGCGGATCCAGAACGACCTGTTGGACGTCGGCGCCGACATCGCGGTGCCCGACGAGGAGCCCGACCGCGGCCGCGAGCGGCTGCGCGTCCTCCCCGTCCAGACCGAGTGGCTCGAGCAGCGCTGCGACGAGGTCAACGCGACGCTCGAACCGCTGAAGTCGTTCGTGCTTCCGGGTGGGACTCCCGCGGCCGCGCAGCTACACGTCGCCAGAACCGTCTGCCGCCGGGCCGAGCGTCTGGCGGTCGCCTGCGGCGAGGACGTGGGTCCGGAGGTGGTCCGCTACCTGAACAGGCTCTCGGACCTGCTGTTCATTCTGAGCCGTGGTGCGAATCGGGGTGAGGAGCCGCTGTGGGATCCAGGCCGGTTCCGCGACTGACCGTGATCTCCGGCACCACGCCGGTGCGCCGCACGTGGTCGTAGTGCTCGATGTCCTCCGGCGCGGCGACCTCGACGCTGACGTCCGACGCGACCTCGAACCTGCTCGACTCGTACAGCAGCTCCTGGTAGCGCGGCGAACCGGCAGGATGGCCCTCGATGTCGAGGTCGTGCTCACCGCAGCGAAGCGTCCAGCGCTCCGCGCGCAGTAGCTTCTCGGCGTCGAGCTTGACCGGCACGGTGTCGGCTGCCGCCGCGACGAGCCCGGGAGCGGCCTCGGTCCGCAGCCGCGCCCGCGCCGACCACAGGGCCCGCGCCAGCCGGTCGAGGTTGCGACCGTACGGGGCGGGGACGATCGCGACGGGTCCGCGGGCCGACGCGTCGCCGCGAATCGCCCGCGCGACGGAACCGACCAGAACGTAGTCGATCCGGCTGGCGCCGAGCCAGCTGATGACGTCGATCGCGGTCGAGGGGAGATGCTCATGACCTTCGGTGGCCGACGCCTGGACGGCCTCGATGCGGGGAATGCGATTGCGTAGCAGCACGTCAGAACGGTTCGCGTCCGCGTGGCAGACTCCTTCACGAATTGAGCGAACTTGTGCGTGCCCTGTCGGACCGCCGGCCGCCGCTGCTGCTGGGGGCCGCTGTCGCTGTGCTGGCGGTGGCGCTCGCGACCGCCGCGATCTACCCGCTCAAGTCGGTCGCCCCGACGGTCTCGCTGAGCGTCGTCTACCTGCCGGCGGTGCTGCTGATCTCGAGCCTGTGGGGGATGCTGCCCGGCCTCGGCACCTCGCTGCTGAGCGCCGTCTCGTTCAACTTCTTCCACATCCGTCCCGTCGGGCAGTTCACGATCGCCGACTCGCGCAACTGGACGGCGCTGGCGGCGTTCACGATCGTCGCGGTCGTGACCAGCGCGATCGCCGAACTGGCGCGATCGCGTTCGCGCGAGGCCGAGCGCCGCCGGGCCGAGGCCGACCTCGCCGCCCAACTGGCGCGGGAGCTGCTGGCCGGCGCCGACACGGGCGTCGCGCTGGCCGGGGCAAGTCACCGGCTGGCGGTCGCGCTGGGGCTGACCTCGGCGACGATCGAGCTCGGCACCCGCGACGGCGACACGCGACGCCGCGCGATCCCGCTGCGCGACGCCGATGGGAGCCAGCTGGCGACGCTGCTGATTCCGCGGTCGATCTCGCCGGAGGTCGCCCAGCGGCTCCGCGACCCGGTCGTGCCGACCCTGTCGGCGCTGGTCGCGATCGCGCTGCGGCGCGACCAGATCCAGGCGGAGGCGGTCGAGACCGCGGCGCTGCGCCACTCCGACGAGGTCAAGACCGCGCTGCTGCGGGCGGTCTCCCACGACCTGCGGACTCCGCTGACGGCGATCGTCGCCGCCGGGCACGCGCTTTCCTCCCGGTCGCTAACCGATCAGGACCGCGCGGAGCTGGCGACCGCGGTGGTCGGCGAGGGCGAGCGGCTGGCGGCGATGGTCGAGAAGCTGCTCGATCTGTCGCGACTGCAGGCCGGAGGCTCGCCCCCGAAGCGTGAGTGGGTGTCGATCGAGGACGTCGTGCTCGCGGCCCGCGAGGCGCTCGGAGTGCAGGACGGCGAGGTGCGAATCGCGATCCCGCCCGACCTCCCGGAAGTCCGCGGCGATCCGGGGCAGCTCGAGCGCGTGTTCGCCAACCTGCTGGAGAACGCGGGCCGTCACGGCGCCGGCGCACCGGTGGCGGTGACGGCCGCCCAGATCGGAGAGCGTCTGGTCGTCAGCGTTGTCGACCAGGGGCCCGGGTTCCCGTTCTCCGACCGCGAGCGGATCTTCGAGCCCTTCTACCGCGGCGCCGGCGCCGCGCACGATGCCGGTTCGGGGCTGGGGCTGGCGATCGCACGCGGGTTCGTCGAGGCCGCCGGCGGGACTCTGACCGCCGAGTCGCTGCCCGGCCAGGGGACGAGCTTCGTCGTCTCGCTGCCGCTCGAGCGACGTCGCGGCCCCCTCACCGGGATACTGCGCGCGGCCGCCATCAGCCCGTGAGCGCCGCCGCGCCCGAGCGGCCGCGGGTGCTGATCTGCGACGACGAGCAGCAGATCCTGCGGGCGCTGCGGGTGATCCTCCGGGATGCCGGCTACGAGGCGCTGCCGGCGAGCACCGCCGAGGAGGCGCTCGACGTCGCCGCCGTGCGGCGCCCCGACGCCGCGATCGTCGACCTGCTGCTGCCCGACGGCGATGGGATCGAGCTTTGCCGGCGGCTGCGGGAATGGACCCAGATCCCGGTGATCGTCCTGTCCGCGGTCGGCGAGGAGGACGCCAAGGTGAGGGCGCTGGCGGCGGGCGCCGACGACTACGTGACCAAGCCGTTCGGCCCCCGGGAGCTGGTGGCGCGGCTGCAGGCAAACCTGCGCCGCATCGCCGGAGAGCAGGAGGAGTCGGTGATCACGGCCGGCGGGCTCGAGATCGACCTGGCGCGACACGCGGTGACCCGCGACGGCGAGGAGGTGCACCTGACCCCGACCGAGTTCGAGCTGCTGCGCCAGCTCGCGCGCAATCGCGGGCGGCTGATGACCCACCGCGAGCTGCTCGTGACGGTCTGGGGCAACGGCTACGGCGACGACACCCAGGTGCTGCGGGCGCACATCGCCAACCTGCGGCGCAAGATCGAGCCGTCCGATGGGCCGCGGGTGATTCGCACCGAGTCGGGAGTCGGCTACCGGTTCGCGCCCTGAGATAGCCGTCTCACGGCTCGGCAGAGCCTCTTCACAGCATCTTTATGGATCCCGGGCCGTTCTGTACGCGGCCTTCACGGCCTCCGCCCCAGGATGTGGCCATGGACGTCGTTGCCGTGGTTCTGGGGATCGCAATGTTCGCGGTTCTCCTGCTGCTGATCGAAGGGATCGACCGGATATGAGCTTCGCCGACGCGTTCGGCCTGGTCGTGTCGGTGATCGTCTGCGCCTACCTGCTGTACGCGCTGATTCGCGGGGAGCGGTTCTAGCGAGATGGCCAACACGACGGTCGACGGCTGGCTGACGATCTTCCTGTTCGTCGTCCTCCTAACGGCAATCGCGTTCCCGCTCGGCGGCTACATGGCCGCCGTCTTCAATGGCGAGCGCACGTTCCTGGACCCGGTCATGCGGGTCCCGGAGCGCGCGCTGTACAGGCTCTTCAGGGTCGACCCGAACGAGGGCCAGGACTGGAAGGCATACGCCAGGAGCCTGCTGCTGTTCTCGCTCGCCGGCTGGCTGCTCCTGTACTTGATCCTCCGCTCCCAGGGGCTGTGGAGCTTCACCGGGCTCAACCCGATGGGCTTCCACTCGGCGCCGTGGAACGTCACGTTCAACACAACCTCGTCGTTCGTGACCAACACCAACTGGCAGTACTACGGCGGCGAGACGACGATGAGCTACTTCAGCCAGATGGCGGGGCTCACCGTCCAGAACTTCGTGTCGGCTGCCGTCGGCATCTCGGTGGCGATCGCGCTGATCCGCGGGATCGTCTCTCGCAGCGGGAAGACGATCGGCAGCTTCTACGTCGACGTCGTCCGCACGACCCTGTACGTGCTGCTGCCGATCTCGTTCGTGGTCGCGATCGTGCTCATCTTCCAGGGGTCGATCCAGAACTTCTCGCACTACCTCAGCTTCACCGGGATCACCCACATCGCGCAGCAGATCGCGATGGGGCCGGTCGCCTCGCAGGAGGCGATCAAGCTGCTCGGCACCAACGGCGGCGGCTTCTTCAACACCAACTCGGCGCACCCGTTCGAGAACCCGACCGGGTTCACGAACTTCGTCGAGATGCTGTCGGTGCTGATCATCCCCGCCGCGCTGGTCTTCACCTACGGGAAGATGGCGGGCAACCGCCGTCAGGGCCACGCGATCTACACGACGATGATGGTGATGTTCCTCGGCGCCGTAATCGTCTGCTACATCGCCGAGGCGCACGGCTCTCCCGCCCAGCACGCGGCCGGCCTGCACACCGCGGTCGCCTCCGGCACCACCGGCGGGAACATGGAGGGCAAGGAACAGCGCTTCGGGATCGCCGGCTCGGCGCTGTTCGACGTCGTCACGACCGTCACCTCGTGCGGGGCCGTCAACAGCGCGATCGAGTCCTTCACCGGGATCGGCGGCGCTGTCCCGTTCGCCAACCTGAGCGCCAGCGAGGTGATCTTCGGCGGCGTCGGCACCGGCCTGTACTCGATCCTGCTCTACGTCCTGCTGGCGGTGTTCCTCGGCGGGCTGATGGTCGGCCGCACGCCCGAGTACCTCGGAAAGAAGGTCGAGGCCCGGGAGATCAAGCTGGTCGCGCTCGGAATCCTGATCACGCCGCTGGCGGCTCTGTTCTCGACGGCGCTGGCGGTCGCCTCGCACGCCGGCCGGGTGTCGATCAGCACGGTGGTAGGGCACGGGCCACAGGGCTTCTCGGAGACGCTCTACGCGTACCTGAGCCAGGCCAACAACAACGGCTCCGCGTTCGCCGGCTACACGGGTTTCATCCAGCCGAACGCCGGCAACCTCGGCTCGCACGGGATCACCTTCGCCAACCTGCTCGGCGGGTTCACGATGCTGTTCGCCCGCTTCGGCCCGATCCTGTTCGCGCTGGCGGTCGCCGGTTCGCTCGCCGGCAAGCGGATCAGCCCGGCCGGCCTCGGGACGATGCGGACCGACAACCCGACCTTCGTCGTGCTGCTGATCGGGGTGATCATCCTCGTCGGAGCGCTGACCTTCTTCCCGGCCCTGCTGCTCGGACCGATCGTCCAGGGGCTGACCGGACACCTGTACTCATGAGGGCACTCCGCAAGGACATCACCACCGCCGCAACCGCGATCCTCGCGCTGACGATCCTGTGCGGGATCCTGTATCCGCTGCTGATGACCGGCATCGGTCAGGTCGCGTTCCCGGGCAATGCCAACGGCCAGCAGGTGTACGTCGGAGGCAGGCTCGTCGGGTCCAAGCTGATCGGGCAGAACTTCGGGTTGCAGGTTTACAAGGACGGCAAGCCCGAGACGCAGAACGGCGTCCCGGTGACCAACCCCGACCCCCGCTACTTCCAGGGACGGCCGTCGGCGACGGTGCCGCCGAACAACGCCGCGTCAACCTCGTTCTCGAACTACGGGCCGAACAGCACGATCACCCTGGCCGCGATCAAGTCCAACATCTCCGCCTACATCCAGCTCAACGGCTCTTACTACCCGGGCGGGCTGACAGCAGCGAAGGTGCCGGTCGACGCCGCCAACACCTCGGCGTCGGGCATCGACCCGGACATCTCGATTCGCAACGCCGACATCCAGGCCTACCGGATCGCCGCCGTGCGCCACCTGCCGCTGGCCACAGTCCGCCGGCTGATCTCGGTGTACACCGGCGGTCGCGGGCTCGGCTTCTCGGGCGAGCCCGGCGTCGACGTGCTGGAGCTGAACCTGGCGCTGGACCGGACCCACTGAAAAACCAATTCGCCCCTACGAGACACAGATGAGTACTACCGCACCAACCCCGACGCCGCCGGCGCCCGCCGCTCCGCACCAGCGGCAGGCGATCTCGCTGCTGCGGCGCGACATCGCCGGCAGAGCGCTGATCGACAGCGTCAAGAAGCTGGACCCGCGGGTCCAGATCCGCAACCCGGTGATGTTCGTCGTCGAGATCGGCGCCGCGATCACGACGGTCACCTGGCTGGTGCAGGTGTTTGGCGGCTCGGCGCTGGGCGGCAACGATCCCGCCTGGTACACGTTCACGATCTCGATCTGGCTGTGGCTGACGGTGATCTTCGCCAACGCCGCCGAGGCCTTCGCCGAGGGCCGCGGGCGCGCCCAGGCCGACACGTTGCGCACGATGCGCCAGGAGACGACGGCGACGCTCGTCGACGGCACGGTGGTCAAGGCCAACGAACTGAGCCGCGGCGACCAGGTGGTCGTCGTCGCGGACGAGCTGATCCCGGGCGACGGCACCGTGATCGAGGGGATCGCGTCGGTCGACGAATCGGCGATCACCGGCGAATCCGCTCCGGTGATCCGCGAGTCGGGCGGCGACCGCAGCGCCGTCACCGGCGGTACCAGGGTCCTGTCGGACCGGATCGTCGTCGAGATCACGCAGGAGCCCGGGCAGTCGTTCCTGGACCGGATGATCTCGCTGGTCGAGGGCGCCGCGCGCCGCAAGACGCCCAATGAGATCGCGCTCAACCTGCTGCTCGCCGGGCTGACGCTGATCTTCATGATCGTCGTCGCGACACTGCGCCCGTTCGCCCTGTTCGCCGGCACCCGGATCTCGGACACGACGCTGATCAGCCTGCTGGTGGCGCTGATCCCGACGACGATCGGAGCGCTGCTGTCGGCAATCGGGATCGCGGGGATGGACCGCCTCGTGCGCAGGAACGTGCTCGCGCTCAGCGGCCGCGCGGTCGAGGCCTCCGGCGACGTCGACGTGCTGCTGCTCGACAAGACCGGGACGATCACGATCGGCAACCGGCTCGCGGCCGAGTTCGTCCCGATGCCCGGCGTCAGCGAGGCCGAGCTGGCGGAGGTCTCGCAGCTCGCCTCGCTCGCCGACGAGACCCC
>Ga0123356_10001003_pt1 | contig 31354 bp, 26 predicted proteins | sample TergutEmb28metaG_2_FD_92546 | JGI IMG/M metagenome (GOLD analysis project Ga0123356, IMG submission 92546) | Embiratermes neotenicus P3 segment gut microbial communities from Petit-Saut dam, French Guiana - Emb289 P3 | ecosystem: Host-associated > Arthropoda: Insects > Digestive system > Gut ...
ACCGTCCGAGGTCAACAAGTTCTCTTAGACAGAGATGTAGCTGAATTGTACGGGGTGGAAACAAAGCGGATTAATGAAGCTGTAAAGAACAATCAAGAAAAGTTCCCTAATGGATATACTATTACACTGGATAATAACGAGTTATGTAAACTGGTCGAAAATTTCGACCGGTTCAATTCACTTAAGCATTCAACAGCTTCTCCGACAGCATTCACGGAAAAAGGTTTGTACATGCTTGCTACCATCCTTAAAAGCCCGACTGCAACACAAACGACACTTGCGATTGTGGAAACATTTTCTAAAATACGTGAGTTTGCAAGAGTAGTAGCCGAACTCCCTGATATCAAAGAAGAAGCAGAGATGAACGCACTAGTACAAAAAGGTGGTGACATGTTTCTAAATATATTAGAAGATAGTATCATGGAAGTGACCGGCGATGAAATCTCATTTGAGTTAGATTTGCCTATATTAAAAGTAAAACGCATCGTTAAACGCAAAATGAAAAAGCCGAATGATTTGGAAGCGTGAATATCATGGTCTTATTAATGCACCTTGAAAATAAAATATCAAGTAAAAGCGTTGTAGGCGGCATTATATAAATTTAGTAATATTAGATATTATTGTGGTTATAATACCGATAATTTTAATACTACAACAATATTTTATCTTAAAGAAACCGTCCATATGGACGGTAATCTATTAGTTCGTCCAAACAGATGGGGCGACAGTTCCCACATCTCCTACCGCTTCATGTCAACATAGTTGACAATTTAATGCGTGGCGACAGCTGCCCGTTCCGTCCTCGTTGTTTGGCATCGTATGGCACTTTGGCGGGTGTGCCCCTTCCCGCATTTCTTTTGACCCGGAGGGTGTGTAGCAGCACAATCTCTACTTCAAAGTACCGATACTGTAGTTAAACTATACCATATTTACTCCCGTGAGTAAATAATTTATTTAGCAGAATTATTTGGAACAAAACGGCAGGCAATGAACAGACACTTAAAAATATCTTTGATCGTGGTGAGTTAAATGAAGACTCAGTATGTTCCATTTTGGAACTAACTGCTGCTGATGGTAAAAAATATGATACGAAAATATATAACCTTGGTACCATTATTTCTATCGGGTGTCGTGTTAATTCATTAAATGCAACTCTATTTCGTCGTTGGGCAACAGAAAAATGTATAAGAAATTTTTAACGAAAATTTATGCTAACCATAATAATATGTTATGGTATAATTGTTTTGATAGTATGAGTAATAGGAGTAACGCATGGCAACGAATTTATATAATACATAGGAGTTTATTATGACAAAAGTAAGTACGATAGATGAATATATCGAAAACCAAGATGAAAAAATAAAAGATATCTTACATGAAGTCCGAGCGGTAATACGTAAAGCTGCACCTGATGCCGAAGAGAGGATGTCATGGCAAATGCCGACTTTTTGGCAAGGTGAAAATCTGATTCATTTCTGTGCTCATAAAAACCACTTTGGCATATATCCGGGAACATTGAAAAACCTGCCGTTTACAGAAAGACTTTCAGAGTATAAGACTTCTAAAGGTGCTATTCAATTCCCATATAACAAGCCTGTCGACTATAAATTAATTTCCGATATAACGAAATACCGTGTTTCATGTGTAAATAAGGAGGGGTAAAATATGAGCAACTCTTTTTCAGAAATAAAATTATTTCAAGTTAAACCGGATAAATTGGATGAATTTGAAACGTTAATAATTGAAATAGCCGAAAAGCAGAAGGAATGCTCCGGATGTATCGACATTAAATATATGAAGCGGTTTTACACAATAGACGGTGTTGAAAGCGGTAATCCACCGAGGGAGCTAACAAAAATAGTAAAATGTATAAAGTACTATTCATATTGGGAGTTTGATAACAAAGAAAACTACGGAAAAGCAGTAGATTGGTTTTTTTCAAATTATCAGAAGCAACTACAGAGGCTGCTTATAGCGCCGTTTGACATTAACTGCGGATATTCGATTACAAGCATTTGATGCAAGACTGTGCTTAGACTTTGACACGATAAATGCTCCTCCTCAAAGTAGACTTTTGTTTTTTCGTCTGTTTACTCTGAGGGGAGCATATCACGTTTTGCTAAACCCCTATTTTATATTAATTTATCGCTCCATGCAATTCTGGTATTTACTATTTTTTCTTTACTGCGAACCAGAGTTCGACGTAGGCGTATTCTTCGTCGCCGCCGTATAGTTCCATGTCCAGGCTGCCTACTTGTTGATAATCGGATGTTGGAATCCATTCTGTGAAAAAGCGTTTATACATAGATTCTATCATTGTTCCGAAATCTTCCCATTTACATCTCTCCGACGGAAAAATAGCCCATGTGTGTGCAGGTATTTCGGCAACGGTATAACCGTCAGGTTTACTGTCATGATTTTTGAATGCACACAGCATATACGGGAATGAATCCGCGTCCGTTTTTTTATAGCTGCAAACAGCATGAACATTACATAAATCCTGTCCGATGAATGCAGGTAATGTCCCGGCATCTTTATTCAACTTTTCATAAGCTCCGTTTGCACGGCATTGGTCCCATAACCCGGCAGGTGTTTTTGGCGGTTCGCCGCTTTCATCATTTTTGAAAATACCCTCGATTCCAAAAACTTGAAAAGCTTCTTTTGTTTCTATGCGATAATCCATTTCTTTTTCTCCTTTGATTGATATTTGGAAGGAAAGTTTTGGATATGCCTTTAACATAACTCCGTCTGTACGGGCCTGTGACGGTGTAACATTATGCAAAACTTGAAAAGCACGCGAGAATGACACCGGTGAATCATAACCATACTTGACGGCTATATCAATTACCTTCAGCGAACTGTTTTGCAACTCAAGTGCAGCTAATGTCAATCGCCTTCTCCGTATATATTCCGATAATGATACATCAGTAATATAAGAAAATACTTTGAAAAAATTATGAGCCGAGCAGCAAGCTATTTGAGCTATTCTGTCATAATCGATTTCATCGGTTAAATTGTCCTCAACGTACGCAAGAGCCATGTTCATTCTTGTAAGCCAATCCATAAAATCCCTCCTTTCGAAAACAGCATAAAGGATAATTAAATAATCATCGCAACATTTTTAGTCCGGTTTTGTGGGGTATATTTTATTGAACACAGGGGGACGGTTCTCTTGTGCTGCACAGTAGAACCGTCCCCTTGTGCTATTATTTATTAGACAAAGCACATTATGTGCACAACATCCAATGATAACCGTATTTATCAATGAGGGTTGCGCCGCCGCCTGCATCATCCGGTGGCGGGTGTGGTGTAAATGGTGTAATGTCTGTTGCATCATCGGATAGCTTAGAAAAAACACTTTCAACTTCTTCTCGTGTTTTAAAAAGCACAAGGATTTCATATTTTTCGGGGAGAGGTTCGGGCGGATCGGAGTCTGAACCACTTATACTGCCGTGTTCGGTCAGCATAACCGTAGCGTGCATAACAGGATTTTTGGGGTCATTATTTAGTCGGGATAGAAATGTTATTTTCCCACCGAAGCAATCTGCATAAAAATTAAAGGCTTCCTCGCAATTGCCATTAAAATGCAAATATGGCATTACCATGTTCTTTTCCTCCGCATATATAAACTTTTTCGATCCACGGGCATTATATCTCCCTCAGTTCATTAATCCTTTTCCGCTTGCAACTTTGCTTGCAACTCAGCGATAAGAGCATCTTTCTCAGCAAGAGCTGCATCTTTCTCAGCAATCTCAGCATCTTTCTCAGCAATTATAATATCTTTTAGCTCCAATGCTCTATCAAGGCTGTATTCTGTCATTAGCATGCTTGTTACCTCAGTTTCATGTTCTGTTAAAAACGTCTTCAAAATATTTTGTGACAGACTCCATTTTGTTGTTCTTTTAATATCATCAAATAATGTTTCTTTAGTAGGGTTTAAGCTATTTAAATGTTGGATATAAGCTGTGTAACCGCTCAAAATTTTGCTCTTTTGTAATAATTCATCATTAAATCCGGGATTTATGTTTACCACTCTTACTGTTAGTTCTAAACTTCCAAACTTGCTTTGCGATTCGTCTAAAGCCAAAAATGCATCTGATAATCGAAGTGTCCGTTCTTTATTATATGATTGCTATTTGATTTTTTCAAGAAAAAAAGTGCCGTGTATCGGCACAGTAGCATGTGTTTTAAATGGCTGTCAATATACGTGGAAATGGCGAAAAAGGTAACAAATTCAACATGACGAACAGTGTTTATCAACATAATATTCATCAAAACGGCATCGAAAATGCGAAAGTTTCTACATTATGAATTGTTTGTAAACATTTGAAGTCTCGCAGGGTTCTCGGAAGTATACTTGGAAATAATAAGAAAAACACAGGGAGACGGTTCTCTTGTGCTGAACAGCAGAACCGTCCCCTTGTGCTGTTATATTGAGCATGATATATTACATCATGTTATTTTGTTAGTGATAGTGATTAGCAGAAATTACGTTATGGTATTATAAGTATTTATATAATGTGAGGTTGTTTATGTCTGAACTAAAAACTCTTATTAGGGATTCTCTGAACGGTGATATGTTAGAAAACGCACTGGATTTTGCGGCATTTTTGGATGAAAACGATATGTTTTTCAAAGACAGTGCAGTCAACTTTCAAAACGAGGTTGTGTGCTATATGCACATTGACAGCGGCGAAGAAGAACCAAGTCCGTGGACAATTTGGACAGAGGGTAATTATAGCCACGAGATTGAAGGCGTTTCGATAGACGAACATACAAAGGAAATCGCTTGGGCACACGTCAACATTTGTGCAAGTTGCGGTGATTGCAGTCCGGGAAAGCGTAAAGTTATATTCGGCAAAGAATTTGAAAATGTGTGTAATGCTGATATGGCATTTTATTGTCCCAATGCCAAAACACTGGAGTGTGTGAAAAAACTATTGGAAATGAGAAAAAACAACATCATATTATAAGAGCATTAGATATATTGCATATAAGTTCAAGGGGGTTTATATCTTATGAAAAATGGGAAAATGAACAATTCTAAATGGATAGAAAAATTTGATAAAAATAACAGACCACATAATTCAAATAATGGTATGCTTGGTTTTTGGGAAGATTTTTGGACAGATGAAACATTAAAAATGTTTGGGGATTTTTCAAATGAACTTAATAAAAAATATGGTCTCGACCTTACTCATATAAATTATTCGGTAGCATACGGTTGGAAGTTCAAATATTCTAAATCGGGTGTTATCTTGGTTAAGAATGTGTATATTTTTGATGACTGTTTTGGCATCGATGAAATAGTTGTCAAAAGCAGAGAAGATTATATAAAAGCTATCGCTCACGTAAATTCGTTATATACGGACGATTTTTTAAAGGAATACGAAGAAAAAAGATTAAAGCGAAATGCAAAGCAAGCAGAACGCGGAAAGCGTCTTATGGCACGCAGAAAAGAGGAGTTAAATAAAGTTCTCGAGAGTATAGAACCGGAAAAACTTAACAAATTCAAGTGGAGTCCGTGTGTTTCCCGACATAGTATAAAGAGGTTGTATAATCTGAACGCAAAGTTAATATATGATGAAGAGCTTGCTGATGAAGTCGGGTACACTATGTATGCCCGCTGTCTTCAAGGCAGAGATGAAACAACATTAAATTATAGCGGGAAATTATTATGTCATAACTGCAAAAAAGTCCATATTTCACCCTCGAACGGTGTAATTCTGTGTTCATGCGGTTATACATATATTTTTCATGAATATAGAAAAAGCTTTCAAAAGGCAAGAATGCCTTCCGGAGCAGCGACTCCGTTTTTCAACGAATTTATTAGTAAATGGGAAAAAGCGAAAACATATCACGATAAAATGCTTGCGATTGATTATGTGATTCATGAATGCCACTTAAATATGATTTCAAATGTCAAACGAAGCTTTGCCGGTTGTAATTTAATTCAAGGAACGAAAAAACAAGTATCCGAACTCATACTTGATTTGGCTTATAATTAACTGCAATGCGTCACTTCGTATTATAAGCATGTGGTCTGAAACTGTTTGAAAATCCGAATAATTTTTGTGAAAAAAGTCGGACATGGTTGTTATCTATTTGATATCCTTTTTTTAGAAAGGAGGTCGGATTATGAACTTGCTGACTCAATTGAATAATGCGGTAGAGTATATCGAAGAGAACATGTGACCATCGTTTCATAATCGCTGCAAGAAAGAGAGATGCTTCATGAATATAGCTAATAATATCTTGAAATATAATCTGCAAAATGTATATTTCCTGGTGGGGACTGCCTGCGGCGGAAAGACTACTATGGCAAGAGAAATATCCAAGAAATACGGATTCATACATTTTAGCGATAATTGGAATGATGATGTTTTTAAGGTATGGCAATCAATTATTGACGAGAAATATCAGCCCAACGCAACTAATCGGAAGGAAATAGATTGGGAGGAATATTTTAGCCGCTCCGTTGAAGAATTTTTAGCCGACAAAAACGATAATCATGGTACAAATGAATATCTGGAATTTTCTATTATTGAGCTTGTTAAGCTTTCACAGAACAACAAAGTTATTGCGGATATATGGATTGATGATTGGGAATTTCTTATGGAAATTTCCGATTACAGCAGGATCGCTTGTTTACTGGCACCCGGCGAAATGATAATACGCGATTATTACGAACGTGCCGACCATAAGGATTTTACCGATTGCATCAAATCACTCCATGAACCGGAAAAGAAGTTTGAAACGCAAAACGAGCTGTTTATGATAGGCGCAAGAGAAATGGCAGAAAAAGCAAAAAAACATAAGTTATATAAAATAATGCGGAGTGAAACAAGCACAATTGAAAACACATTATCGCTGCTTGAAAGTCACTTCTGTTTATCCCACAGTTAGTAACCGTAATCATTTTCTCGTGATGTATTTTATGTCCTGTGTGTTTCAATGATTAAGAAATTAAGTAGGTTACTTGCTTTATACACTATCCACAAGGTGGAAGGTCAGGAGTTTTTTGAGATTTTCAGTAGAATTTTGAGAATATCGGATACTGCGGCGGCGGGAGAGGTGAATTGTTTATTCAGCAGATAGTCGGTGTAGTAGCGCAGACGTACCTGGTTGGGGGAAAGGCCGGGGTTGTCGCGGATACGGACCGGTGGGATTTTGTCGCGGGCTTTTTTGTCTTTTCCGGTTTTTTCTCTTGTTTCTTTTATTTTTTCAAGGAGTTTTCCTTCTTCAATCATCGGGAGCATGTCCAAACCAAAATCAATGACCAGTATATCATGCTCGGCATTATCTCTGGACATTATACGGAACAAGCACTTGTTAATATCTTCCGTATCCGGGTTCTTTTCGATTTCCTTAAGCACGGTAAAGCGGCACACTGCTTCATGCGGCAGTAATTGAGCTGCGGTGACGGCTTTTTCATTATCGCCATATTTTAAGAAAATATAACACAGGACTGCACGGGCTGTGCATAAAACTGTGTCGGAGGGTTTGCCCGATATTATCCGTTCACATAAAACCTCTGCTTTACCCAGTTTTTCCGGGTCTCCGTCGAGCGCATAGACCAGAGCAAGCTCGAGCATAATACTTTCATCGTTCGGATATAATTTAAGCGCCTTTGTAAATATATCGGCAGCACCGGAACTATCACCATCACGTAAAAGCATTTGCCCGTCTAAAAATGCCTTGGCTCGGGCTTTGTCGTCATTGATTTTTTCCATACCTATAAGATTATCAATGCTTGTTTTATAAAGATTAGCAAGTGACGGTAATAGTGTTATGTCCGGGAATGTATCACCACGCTCCCATTTGCTGACACTTTGCGGGGAAACACCCACCACTTCTGCCACATCTTCCTGAGTCATGTCCATGCTTTTTCTCATTATCTTCAGATTTTCCGCCAAGTACATTGTTTTTTTCTCCTTATACAGTTTGATGTATTTGATTGTATTATAGTATCGGATGCATCGGTTTACAATAACGCATTTTGCGAGAACAAATCACCCATAGGGCGAATTATGTCAGAAAGCTGCCGGCAAAACAGCAAACAGTAAATGCATGTATAACCTTGCGAGAAATGCAATACGAAGTTTCTGAACTTTCATGTGGTACAGATGTGGTACGCTTTTTGCTTTATATTAACGTGGGGGGGAGCAGATGTACACAATTATGTAGTGGATTCTGTTATGTTCAGGAGTTTTTTTAATGATTAAATATTATAAACGGATTATAGCGGTAATTCTTCTTTCCGGGATTGTAATTACCCTGCTTTCCGCATGTTCGGATAACAGGCAAAACGAGCAGGCTTATAATGAAAAACCGTTTACATCATTTCGCGACATTCCGGGCGTGACAGAGCAGGAAATATCGGATATTGAAGCATTGCAAAATGAATTTGAATCCTTATCATACGGCATGATTTTATCCACCGAGTCATTTATAGATAATAACGGTGAAATGGGCGGTTATGCCGTATTATTCTGTGACTGGCTGACAGAGCTTTTTGATATAAGATTTGATGTGAAAATCCTGCCGACGAATGTGCTGCTTGAACAGCTTAATTCATTTGAAGTTGATTTCAGCGGAAATATGATGCCGTCTCCCGAACGCAGAGAGATGTATAAAATGACTGATACGATTGCCAACCGTCATTTTATGGTATACAGGATTGCGGGGAGCCGCAGTCTTTCGGAAATTGCAACGGAACGCCCGCTCAAATACGCATTTACAACAAACGCACCGGCTGAAGCAGCAGTGGCAAACGTGACGGAACCCGGTACATATGAACCTGTATGGATAGAGAACTTTGACGAAGCGTATCAGGCGCTTGTTAGCGGAGAAGCAGATGCATATATCGCTTCAAGCATTGCCGATGCTTTTTTCATTAATTATCCGGACATTATTTCCGAGGACTTTTTCCCTTTGATTTTTAACTCTGTTTCAATGTCGACGGCAAATCCCGCACTGGAGCCGATTATATCTGTTGTTACCAAAGCACAAAGAAACGGTGCGAATATATATTTAAACTATTTACATGATTTAGGATATCAGCAATACCTCAAATTTAAGCTTTCGGTCTGGCTGACAGATGAGGAGAAAGCCTATATCATCAACAGCGGAATAATTCCGGTTGCTGCAATTTACAATAACTATCCTTTGAGTTTTTATGATGAGCGGACAAATCAATGGGACGGGGTTTTCTTTGATTTACTGGAAGAAATTACCGAGCTTACGGGACTTGAGTTCGAAGTAATTCATGATGAAAGTGTTATCTGGACAGATATGACAGCACTTCTTGTCAGCGGGACGGCAGCATTTGCTCCGCAGGTGGCACGGACAAGAGAAAGCGAAGCGCATTTTATATGGTCAAGTATAATGCTGCAAAGCGAGCAGTTTGCGTTAATTTCAAAAACGGAGTACCGCAATATTGAGTTAAATGATGTACCGAACAAAAAAATCGGACTTATAGAGAATACTTTTTGTACCGGATTATTTGTCCAATGGTTCCCGGAGCATGCAAACACGGTGCTTTATGAAACTCAGGACAGTGCTTTTGACGCGCTGATGCGTGATGAAGTTGATTTGGTAATGAGCTCCGAGTGGCGGCTTTTATATCTTACACACTATAAAGAACTTCCCGGATATAAAGTAAACCTTACATTTAACAGATTTCGGGAAACAAGATTCGGATTTAACAATAATGAAGAGCTCTTACGGTCAATAGTTGATAAAACACTGTCTCTTATAGATACAGGCAGGATAACAAATCAATGGACAGATAAAACCTATGACTTTCGGACAAAAGTGTTCGAAGAAAGACAACCATGGCTGATTTCCGCAATTGTGGCATTTGCTTTGATTGGTGTATTACTTACAATTTTATACGTGAGACATCGAAGCATATCAAAAATGAAGCTGCGGCAGCATGAGCTGTTACAGGTTGCATTTACGGAAGCAGAAGCTGCAAGTCAGGCAAAAAGTGATTTTCTTGCAAATATGAGCCATGAAATGAGAACACCGCTCAATGCAATCATCGGCATGACACTCATCGGCAAAAAGACCAATGATATAGCCGATAAAATACATGCCTTAAACAAAATCGGCGATGCATCCTCACATTTGCTCGGAGTTGTAAATGATATATTGGATATGGCGAAGATTGAGGCCGACAAGCTTGAGCTAAACCCGGTTGAATATAATTTCAGGCAAATGGTTGACAAAGTGATAAATGTAATTCATTTCCGCGCCGATGAAAAGCATCATTCATTAGTTGTAAATATTGATGAAAATATTCCTCAGTTTATTATTGGAGACAATCAGCGGCTGGCTCAGGTAATTGCAAACCTTCTTGCAAACGCTGTTAAGTTTACACATGAGAACGGCAAGGTCGATCTGGATATTACACTCGTCGGAAAAACCGAGGACAAGTGCGAGCTGTGTATTAAGGTAGCGGATAACGGCATCGGTATCTCCGAAAAGCAACAGAAAAAACTGTTTGAAGCATTTGAACAGGCGGACAGCAGGACAAACCGTGAATACGGCGGTACGGGTCTCGGCCTCGCAATATCCAAGCGGATAATTGACATGATGGGCGGGCGGATAATGATAGATTCGGAGTTTGGCGTCGGGACGGTTGTAACCTTTATGGTTAATACGGGTTACAGTAAAAAGAAATTAAAACCTGTCGACTCTTCGGGTGGTTCAGATGAATTTTCTGCCGATATCTTAACAGATAATCTGTTCAAGGATAAAAATCTGCTGATGGCAGAGGATATAGAGATAAACCGTGAAATTTTGATTGCGCTTCTTGAGGGCAGCGGGTTGAATATAGACTGTGCGGAAACAGGCAAGGAGGCACTTGATATGGTTGTTGCAAATCCGGAAAAATATGACATTATTTTTATGGATTTGCAAATGCCGCATATGGACGGTCTTGAAGCTACACGTCTGATTCGCGGGCTTCCCGATGAGCACAGCAGGAAGCTACCGATTGTCGCAATGACTGCAAATGTTTTTCAAGAAGATATAAATGCATGTTTAACCGCAGGTATGAACGATCATCTTGGTAAACCGCTGGATTTCGATAAGGTTGTGGAAGTACTGTGCACATACTTATGCGACAACCGGGACAATGAACCGGAATAAATTACTCTTTTGTTATATACCGGTGTTGTGATAGTATTAAACGGTAACGGTATTTTCACAAGGGGAGCTTATATTAATGTTTTTCGGAAGAATTCAAAAACTTACATTACTCGATTATCCGGACAAAACAGCCTGTACGTTATTTACCGCAGGCTGTAATTTTCGTTGCCCTTTCTGCCAAAATTCACCGCTTCTGAACCTTGAAACAAGCAGTAAGGAACAGATGCACAGTTCGGAGGAAATACTTGGTTTTCTTGAAACCAGAAAAGGGCTTCTTGACGGTGTTTGCATAAGCGGGGGTGAACCGTTGCAAAGTGAAGGTCTTGAGGAATTTATAAGCAGCATAAAAAACTTGGGTTTTTTGGTTAAGCTCGACACAAACGGTTCTTTTCCGCATAAACTGGAGCGGTTAATTGCTCATGGAATGGTTGATTATATTGCAATGGATATAAAAAATTCTCCGGAGAAGTATGCACAGACCATAGGTGTTCATGAGTATGATATATCACCGGTTATGAAGAGTATTGATATGCTTCTGCAAAATAAAGTGCCTTATGAGTTTCGTACAACTGTAGTCCGTGAGCTTCATACGGCAGAAGATTTATTGTCACTTGCAAACCGGATTTGCGGAGCGGAAAACTATTATCTTCAAAGGTTCATTGATTCGGAGGGGGTTTTGCAAAGCGGCTTAAACGGGTATACCGATGAAGAAATGCATGAGCTGCTTCGGATTGTTAAACAGGTAATTCCGGCTGCCGGGCTGCGGGGAGTTTAACGAAGACCGGGGAGTTTAACGAAAACCGGGGAGTTTAACGAAAGCCAACAAAAACAAACGAAAACCAATGAATTTAATGAAAAAAGCATATTCGACAGCTATATTTAGCATATATTGTGCCATATAAAATAAAACTTCTCTATATATTGTGTTTTATGCTTGACATGCTGCAATTCTTGTGTTACTGTGATAAAACATCTGAATGGCAAGTCCATTATCATATTTGGGAGAGGTTTAGTATATGTACAGTGTTGTTAAGCGTGATGGTACTACTGTTGAGTTTGATTTGGAAAAGATAGCAAATGCGGTAATAAGGGCATTTGAATCACAAAACAAAAGGTATCATCAAAGCACTATTGACTTTTTGGCGGTAATGGTAACTGCGGATTTTGAACCGAAAATCGTTGACGGAACAATATCGGTTGAAGAAATCCAGGACAGCGTTGAAGCTGTATTAATTAAAGCCGGTTACGCCGATGTAGCAAAAGCATATATTCTTTATCGCGAAAAGCATGCAAAACTGAGAAATATTAAATCAACAATTCTGGATTTTAAAGAAACTGTTGACAGCTATGTAAAAGTTACAGACTGGAGAGTAAAAGAGAACTCCACTGTAACTTATTCTGTGGGCGGACTTATTTTAAATAATTCCGGTGCTATTACCGCTAACTACTGGTTAAGCGAAGTCTATGACAAGGATGTAGCCGATGCTCACCGCAATGCCGATATTCATCTGCATGACCTTTCAATGCTCACGGGCTACTGTGCGGGATGGAGCCTTAAGCAATTGATTCAAGAGGGTCTCGGCGGGATTTCGGGTAAAATCACGTCTTCACCTGCAAGACATCTTCCGACTCTGTGCAATCAGATGGTAAACTTTCTCGGAATTATGCAAAACGAATGGGCGGGTGCTCAGGCATTTTCATCGTTTGATACTTATCTTGCACCGTTTGTCAAAATCGACAACATGCCATACAATCAAGTTAAAAAATGTATCGAGAGCTTTATTTACGGCGTTAACACACCGTCGCGCTGGGGTACACAGGCTCCGTTTTCAAATATAACGCTCGATTGGGTTGTACCAAATGACCTCGCCGAGCTTCCTGCAATTGTTGCGGGAAAAGAGATGGACTTTAAATATAAAGACTGCAAGCCCGAGATGGATATGATAAATAAAGCGTTTATTGAAATTATGCTTGACGGGGATGCAAACGGCAGAGGCTTCCAATATCCGATTCCGACATATTCAATAACAAAGGACTTTGATTGGAGCGAAACGGAAAACAACCGCCTGCTCTTTGAAATGACTGCAAAATACGGCACGCCTTATTTTTCAAACTATGTTAACAGCGATATGGAGCCAAGTGATGTCAGAAGCATGTGCTGCCGGTTAAGACTTGATTTAAGAGAGCTTCGAAACAGGTCCGGCGGATATTTCGGCAGCGGTGAAAGCACAGGGTCAATCGGTGTTGTCACTATTAACATGCCGAGAATTGCATATAAATCACGCAGTGAAACAGAATTTTTCCTGCAGCTTGATAAAATGATGGATATTTCCGCCCGTGCATTAAAAACTAAACGTATTATTATTTCCAAGCTTCTTGATGAAGGTTTGTATCCATATACACAACGTTACCTCGGAAGCTTTGACAATCATTTTTCAACCATCGGGCTTTTGGGAATGAATGAGGCGACAATGAATGCAAGATGGCTCAAATCCGACCTGTCGGACAAAAAGGCACAAAGATTTGCACAGGTTGTACTGAATCATATGAGAAACCGTCTTTCGGACTACCAGGAGCAATACGGAGACTTATATAACCTTGAAGCAAGCCCGGCGGAGAGTACATCGTACAGGCTTGCAAAGCATGATGTTGCACGCTGGCCGGATATTATTACTGCTGCTAATAATGACGGAGAAACACATTATTACACAAACTCGTCACATCTTCCCGTCGGTTATACGGAGGATGTATTTGAAGCTCTTGATATTCAAGATGAGCTGCAGACATTATATACATCGGGAACGGTTTTCCATGCGTTTATAGGCGAGAAGCTTCCGACCTGGAAAGCGGCGGCAAATCTTGTTCGCAAAATCGCCGAAAACTATAAAATGCCTTACTATACAATGTCGCCTACATACTCCATTTGTAAAAACCACGGATATCTTACGGGTGAGCAGTATTCATGCCCGACATGCGATGAAACAACCGAGGTTTACAGCCGGATAACCGGATACTACCGCCCCGTGCAAAATTGGAATGCAGGAAAAACCCAGGAGTTTAAGGCAAGAAAGGTCTACGATGTCAGCAATGACACGGCATCATATGAAATGTTTCCGGAGGACGATAATAAATCCGAAACGACGAGTTATAAAATCATGCTTGTTACAACCGAGCAATGCCCGAACTGCCTGACAGTTCAAACGCTGATGAACGATGCAAACATCCAGTATGATATACTGGAGGTGTCAAAAAATCCCGATGTTGTCAAGCTTTATTCGGTAAGAAGCGCACCGACTCTGATTGTGCAAAACGGGACAGGATATGACACATATGCAAACGAATCAAATATCCGCGCATATGTCTCTTCGCGGACGTGAGAAGGAAAAGAAAACCGAGTATTATAATTCCCGCTATGATTGTATTGACAATCATAGCGGGAGGGTATTTCTTTTATCATTTTAACAGTGAGCTTGAAATTTACAGCCGGAGTACGTCTGATGCGGATGTGTTTTTTACCAATCATATTCCTCAGCCGTTTATTAACTCTGCGGTAAATTCCGAACCGTACCGGTCAGACTACAAACGTGATGATGCGCTGTTTTTTTATGATACCCCGGAAGGCTTTACAATGATAAGCCACTCCCCTGCCTGGGATGAAAATATGTTGGAGCTTTTATATTATGAGCTTTTAATGAACGAACACGGTGATGAAATAAATGCACTTTATGAGGTTATTGTTTATCCTTATGAGGAAGAGGAGGGTGTTGCTGCAGCGATGTATTCGCCGGGGACAACTGCCGTCAGCTTTTTTATAGAGTTCCCTGCACTCCCTGCTGATTTTACTATTGATTTTCCGCAGGATATCGGGAGCATTACTCTTTTTAACGGGGATAACAATACTACAATTGAAAGTATGGCAAGCAGCCTCAGCCATGAGTACGGACATCATTATACTTTTTATTATATGTTCGGCTTCGGGCAAAATGAGCCGGATTCGTACGGGCATAACACAGATGACAGTGATTCCCTTGCAGATACGGTATATGCGAGACTGCGAAATGCAGAAGGAAATAACCTAATCACATCGACAACCCCGGGAGAGACGTATCACCATTACTGGTACCGTTATTTAATTGAAGTTGCAGCCGAGGATTATGTACAGCTTATGGGTTCGAGAACAACACGTCAGATAATAGACTTTATCGACGTGCGGCAAGCCGTAGGCGGAGCGGAGCAGCCCGAAATTTCCGTAAGACCGAGAAATGCGTTCCCGCAGGCAAATATGCTGATTCCTCTGGCGGGTGATGTGCCGGGGTTAAACGAATATTATTACAGCTTTATAGATGCAAGTCCAAGAGTACCGGCAGAAGAAAAACAGGAAATAACTTTGCAAATAAATCGAAACTCTACCGAATACCATTTAACCTCCGGTCTTCGGACATTTGTGCATTATTCGGTTACATGGAACGCTCCGTACCAAAATGCGGTATACACGCTTGTATATTATGACCCGATCGGTTATGACGGCTGGGGAGTTCCCGTGCGTACTGTCCGCCCGGGTCAAAATCCATCTGCAATCATCGGAGAGTATGTAACGCAGCGGGGAAATCAAATCGTTTCAATGGATGACGGAATTACAAGCGGCAGAAAAGTATTTTTTGTAGTTGCATTATTACCCGACGGATCATTTTATCTTTCGGAAAAACTGGAATTTCAATTTTAGAAAGAATAAAGAAATGAAAAAATATCTGTTTTATATATCTCTAATCTTACTGATGCCGTTATTGCTTTCAGGTTGTATTAAATTTGATATAAGCACGGGGATAGATGAGAATTATACAGCTTTTCTTTCTTATAATATTGAGCTTGATGTAAGTGATTTTGATGCACGTTACCGTGACCGCCTTACAAATGCACTTAACAGAATAGGCTGGCATTATCAGCAGGAGCTTGGATTTATTGTTGATTTGGATATTGAAAATAACCCGTGCAGGCTGACGATGATTAAAAGAGTGGAAAACAGCAGCTTTGAACAGGCATTTGCATCTTTGGAAGGATTGCTCAAAAATGAAGAAATAACCCCGTTTTTGCAGGTTGATATGGCATTTAATAAAACCGAAAGGCAAAACAGATTCATTTTAAGCGCCGAAACAGATATACCGCATATAATGGGTCTTTCAAATGCCGAGGAGCTGTCGCCTGCATTGTATGAACAATTGAAAAATGCAATGGAAACAGGTGAAGGCACCATTACAGTTATATTACCGAGCAGCGATACTTCAATACATTCCCATCCGGTAAATATGTACTATGATCAGGTTGTCATGGATGTACCGCTGAGTTATACCGGCAGGACAGACTTCGAGCTTGCAGGGACTCTTAATTTGCTTGCCGACGGAACCCATGGAGGTCCGCTTTATATAATTACACATGACTTAACAAGATTCAGAAATTTATCGGTTATCATTTCCTGTGCAATTCTTATAATATTATTAATTGTTTTATTGCTAAAAAAGCTTTCTCAAAGTAAAAGATAAGAAAAAATCCAACACTTGCCGAAAATAATTTACCATGATATTATTATGCGGGTTATCTCATATACTTGCTAAAATATACTGATATAAGTAAGCATAGTTAATAATAAATTCAATTGAAAAAGTGGTGTATATATGAGTCCGGCTTTAGAAAGCATATTTCTGGTTGTTGGAGGCCTGGGGCTGTTTCTCTTCGGAATGAAGATGATGTCTACGGGGCTTGAACTGATAGCGGGAGACCGTCTGCAGGGTATAATAAAAAGCGTTACATCAAACAGGTTTTCAGCGGTTGCGGTGGGTATTCTCGCAACGATAGCAATAAACAGTTCAACTGCAACAACAATAATGACCGTGAGCTTTGTAAACTCCGGAATGATGAACCTGACACAGGCAATCGGAATTATAATGGGTGCGAATGTCGGAACAACATTCAGCGCTCAGTTAATTGCGTTCAGGCTCGACCAGATTGCTCCGCTGTTCATTTTTATCGGTATTATAATGTATTTGTTCTTTAAGAAACGAAGCATTAAAAATATAGGGTATGCCATACTTGGCTTCGGTGTCTTATTTTTCGGTGTAACAGTAATGGGCGGACCGCTCAAGGGTCTTGCAAACAACCCGTCATTTAACGCTATTTTAACAACATTTCAAAATCCGATTCTTTCATTGCTCGCAGGCTTCATATTTACGGCAATTATACAAAGCTCCTCGGCAACAATGGGTATTTTGGTAACACTGCATTTAAGCGGGGTGCCGATACCCTTTATTACTTCTGCATATATAATTCTCGGAACCAACATCGGAACAAGCATTACAACGGTAATTGCATCGATACCCGCAAACCGGGACAGCAAACGTGCAGCTCTTTTCCATATTATGTTTGATATAATCGGCAGCGCATTATTCGGGACGCTCATATATTTTATTCCGTCAATATTAACCTGGTTCCGGACTACATGGACAGAACCCGCCCGTCAGGTTGCAATGTTCCACACACTTTATAATTTTGCGACAATGTTCCTGCTGCTTCCGTTTGTTTCGTACGTTGCAATGCTTATGAAGAAAATTGTCCCCGTAACATCGGAGGGTGATGAGATTGTTTATGAAAAGAAACTTATGTATCTTGACGAAAAAATCATTCAATCTCCATCCATAGCAGTTGTAAATGCTCATATGGAGCTGAGCCGTATGGGGAGAATCGCAAACGAGAATCTTGCACTTGCACTTGACGCTTTTGCGGAAAACGATTTGGAAAAAGCAAAACGGGTCATCAAGAATGAAAAAATAATTGATTATCTCAGCCATAATATTGCGATAAAGTTAATCTGGATAAACAGCATGACTCTGTCGACATATGAAGCATCAAGGATAGGCAGAATGTTTCAAACCGTTTCAGATATGGAGCGGATTGGCGACCATGCGGAGAATATTGCCGAATATGCAATTTATGTCGATGGTAATGATTTGAAGTTTTCAGAGGTTGCAACCGGGGAATTAAAAGAGCTCAGTGAAATGACAGGTAAACTTATGATAAAAGCACTTGATGCATTTGAACGGGAGGATACGACAAAATTATCGGAAATTCGCGATTTAGAGAACCAAATAGATAAACTTTCTGCGAAATTTACCGATAATCATATAGAAAGACTAAAAATAGCAACTTGCGAACCAAAAAGCGGTGTTATATTTACGGATATGATAATCGACCTCGAAAGAAGCGCGGACCATGCGAACAATATAGCACATTCTTTATTGCTTGAAGGTAAAAAAAGTTTGCACTAGTGCGTTTATAGAAAACGCATACAAATGAAGCGGAGAGAATAGATGTCAATAAACGGAACTACGGGAATTAACTCACCAATTTATGACGGAACAAATAGTGCGAATGGAATCGGAAATAACAACGGAGGCGAAAACGCAGCCGTTAATACTCAGGAATCAAATATTGATTTTTCGGGAGTGCTCAGTGACGCACTTCAGGAACAAGCCATGCAGTCGCTTATGAATAAAATGGCAGGCAGCGCAAGCGGATTCGGAAATTCGGGCGGATTCGGGAGTACCGGCGGTATGGACGCAATGTTCGGCGGGACCAACGCAATGCTCGGATTAACAGGCGGGCTCGGCGGGCTTGGCGGACCGGGTGCAATGACGGGAATGATGCCGTCAATTTCATCGGGACTGGAAAATACTCTTGTATCGGCAGCCGGAACAGGCGAGATGTCCGGTGTACAGCTGATGCTGTTTATGCTTATTATGATGATGCAGACAGGTGACAGCAACAACAGTGAAATGATGGCTCCGATAATGCAGATGATAGCGGGAATGCTGCAGCAGACTACAAATACAACACCTGCACCGGCACCCGTACCGAATAATATGGCAATGCTTGAAAATATGCAGGACGGCTCTGATAGCGATTTACGGCGAATGGTTGATGCTGCTCTTGAAGAGGTCGGTTACCGCGAGAAAAACGCAGACGGCTCGTTCGGACGCGGCAACAGGACAAAATTCGGTGCATGGTACGGAATGGACGGCCAGCCGTGGTGCGCAATGTTCGTTTCATGGGCTGCAGACCAGGCGGGAATACTTAACAGTACAGTTCCGAAGCATGCTTCAACATCACTCGGTGTTAATGCGTACCGGGATAAGGGGTTATATGCTGTGCGTAGCTCCGGATATATGCCAAAGGAAGGCGATGCGATTTATTTCCAGTCTTCTGAAGGACGTATCCGCCACGTCGGAATAGTAGTCGGTGTTGACCCTCAGACACAAAAAGTTTACACGGTTGAAGGTAATACAAGCGACGCTGTCCGCATCCGGCATTACGATTTAAACAGTACACGGATACACGGGTACGGGCAAAACGGAGGAACAGGCTACGGACGTATCCCGGTTGATTCAACAGAGGGTGCAGGAGCAAGCGACAGATAAAAGTTAATCATTCGGTTTGCCTGACGGTTTACCTGTTACACCTTAAATATTACCACTTGACAGCGGCTGATAACCAGTCGCTGTTTTTCTATTGTGTTTAAATAATGCCTTTGCTATAACGGTATTAATAAAACACAGCAACATACATAATTATGAAAGGATAAAAGAAAATGGAAAATATTATTGAATTAAAATTCCCGGATTATAAAACAGGACGGATAATCAGAACAGTACAAAAAATAAAAGACAAAATCTTAAATAAAGACAGGATGGTAATAACATGGAAAGCGGAAAAACAAAAAAATACGGACTTGGCTGGATATTCGGATATATTAAGGGCACACGACTCTATCTTGCGCTCTTTGCGGTAATTATTCTTATTGCAACAGGCCTTGAGATGTCGTTTGCATTCTTTCTCAAGGAGTTCGTTGATATTGCACTCGGTGAATCAACTTCATCGCTGCCCGGTGTTGCCCTGTTTGCAGTCGCTGTTATGGCAGGTGTAGGTTTAATGTATATGCTTGGCGCTGTTGTATCGAAATTCATCTACGGGAGAACCGAACGGAAGCTGCGGACAACTTTGCTCGAAACGATATTTACAAGGCGTATGCGTGATATCTCCAAAGAACATACGGGCGACCTTCTCACAAAGCTCACTTTGGATGCTCAGGCTGTAAGTGATATTTTTCCTAGTATTACACGTAACATAATCGGCAGTATTGCCTCTATTCTGATTGCGGTTATTTCGATGTTTATTCTCGAATGGCGAATTGCTTTGATAGTTGTCTGCCTTACACCGGTGCTGATGTTCGCAATGAGCATACTTACACCGTTCATTGAAAAAGCGAGCGCAAGGGATAAGGAAAATGACGAAGAAAACCGCAGCATGATGCAGGAATACTTAAGCAGGATAATGCTTGTAAAAACATATTTCATGCAGGCAAAGACCACATCAAAAGTAAGAGACAACTATACAAAGAAGCTTCGGAGCGGGATGAAGCTTGGTATGTGGGAAGGGCTTACAATGTTTACCGGTATGCTTGTCGGATTCTCGATGTTTATTATTATACTGGGTGTCGGTGCATATTTTGTTATCCGGGGCGAAACAAATTTCGGAAATCTGGTTGCAATCGTCCAACTTCTTAACTATGTTGTAAACCCTGTTGCAAGGGTTGCAGAAACTATCTCACTCGTCAGTCAGGCAAAAGCGTCTGCTGCAAGAATCGGAACAATTATTGAGTTGCCTGCAGATACTGAGCTGACAAAGACCCCCTCAATAAGTGCAAATGAGCTTATTGCCGAGGATATTCATTTTTCATACGACTCAGAGGATGAAGAAGCGGGTACGGTATTGAAAAACATCCATGTGAAGTTTGACAAGGGTATGGTTTCGGGTATAGTCGGCAAAAGCGGAAGCGGTAAAAGCACACTTCTTAAGCTGCTTATAGGTCTTTATCAACCGAGTGCAGGAAGTGTATCATTAAACCATCTTCATGGAACTTTAAACGGAGAGGAAATTATGCCGCAGGTTGCATATGTGCCTCCTGTCGACTATCTTTTCTCGGGCTCCGTTGCCGAAAATATTATCATGTCTGATACCGAGCCGTGTATTGAGACAATGGAAAAGGCGGCTAATGATGCAAATATACTTGATTTTATCCGCTCTTTACCGCAGGGGTTTGACACGGTGATAGGGGAGAGCGGGGGTACTGTCTCGAGCGGTCAAGCGCAGCGCATCGCAATAGCGAGAGCAATTTATAAAGGCTCTCCCGTGCTCGTATTTGATGAACCGACGGCAAATCTGGATGCAGACTCAATAGAAAAATTCCAGTCGGCAATAAAGCAAATTTCAAAGGAAAAAATCTGCATTGTTGTCACCCACGATACATCAACAATGGATGCCTGCGACACAGTGCTAGAGCTCGAAGGAGGACGGGTCAGCAAGGAGTAAGGGGCAAAGGCTGTTGCACATTTTGCAACAGCCTTTTATTACCAGTCTTCGTTTGCGAGTTTGTTTTGTAAAGCTTTTAGTTTTTTCTTGCCGGCTTTATAGTCCGGGCAGTATTTTGCGACTATGTTCCAGAAGCTTTGAGAGTGGTTCATTTCTATAATATGAGCAAGCTCGTGGATTATTACGTAATCAACGGTGTCCTCATCTGCCATTAAAAGCCGCCATGAAAAGCTTATGTTTTTTTCGGGAGAACAGCTGCCCCAACGGGTTTTTGCACTTGTAATCTTAATGTTTCCGGGGAAAACCGACATTCGCCCTGCAAGCTCTTTTGTCCTTGGAATCAAAAGGTAAGATGCTGTTTTACGGTATACATCAATACATGCTTTTTTTATTTTTTCGGGGTTTAAACCTGCAGGTATATAAAATTCGTTATTTGGTCCGAAGACAGGGGGATGGTTCTTTTGTCTTGGTGCGGGATGTGACAAAGGACTCGTCTCCCTTTCTTGGGTTATGGTATAGGGTGTATTTAGGATGTATACGGTATCACCGTAATTGAGGCTGAAACTCTCGCGGTTTATCAGTTGCTCACCGCTGCGTTTAAGGTGCTTGTTTATCCAGGTTTCTTTTGAAGCTATAAATTCGTCAATAGCATAAACGGGCATCCTTAGTGGTGCCCGGACTTCGATTTCTCCGTCACTTATGTGCAGAGCAACGGTTTTACGTTTTGAACGTGTAAGTGTGTATGTCATAAGGAGTCATCCGATGACACAGGGGACCTGTCCCCTTGTGCACTCTGTGCTATAAAATCATCTTTGTTAATTGCAAATTCGAGTCTGTCTTTCATTATACCGTCGTGGTAGACGGCTTTGATTTTGTATGCTTCCTGACGGAAGCCTGCTTTTTCAAGGACTCTTTTACTTGCAATATTTTCTTTGTGGCAACCTGTGTTTATGCGGATAACGCCGTCTTGTGTAAAAGCGAACTCAATAACTTTTTTCGTCGATTCCGTTGTGTATCCCTTGCCATGATACTGCGGCATCAGCATTGAACCCATGTGCACGATTTTACCGAGAGGAGTATTTTCAACTATTGTATAGCCGGCACTTCCGATAAAACGGTCGAACGGTTTTTCGCATATACAAAAGTAATGCCCGTCGGAGTTTGCGAGCCCGGTATTTAGGTATCCTATGGTTTTTTCAATTGAATCACACCATATATCATCAAGATAATACATTGTCTTTTTATCGGACCAAAGACTGTGCATATCGTCTAAATCGGTTTCTTTGTAATCGCGTAAAATCAATCTTTCGGTTTCAAGCTTTATCATCCATCTCTCCATGTGTGTATCTGTTACGGCCGTCGTTTTTGGATTCATATAAGAAATTATCGGCACTTTGCAGGAAGCTTTCAATTGTATGATGTTGATTTACAATACCTGTTGTTATTCCGATAGAGAATGTAACATGCTTTGCTACCTCGCTTGCTTTATGTTCAATTCCGGCGGTTTTTACATTTTCAAGCATTTTTTCGGCTACCGCAATTGCTCCGCCTTTATCCGTATTCGGAAGAACCGCAACAAATTCCTCGCCGCCGTAGCGTGCAACAAAATCGTCAACTCGCTGAACGCTGTCAGTCAGTATCTCTGCAACCTTGATAAGACATTCATCCCCGGGACCGTGACCATATGTGTCATTGTATTTTTTGAAATAGTCGATATCTATCATCATAAGACTAAGCTCGCCGCCGGTGCGGGAGAGGGAGCTGATTATACGTCTCATGGATTTATCGAAAAAGCGTCTGTTATGAATCCCTGTAAGCGCATCGGTGTAGACCTTGAGGTTTTCGCTTTGCAGGTCGTGACGCCTTACTATATTTGCCATCATAAGGCTGACGGAGCGGAAAATTGCGACCTCATTCTCCTGGAAAACGGCTTCTTTATTAATAAAATCAATGGAAAACATTCCCCAGAACTGATTTTCCAAAAAGACGGGAATCATCGTTATTGATTTTGTATGAAGCGGTTCAAGATGCTCCTGATAGTTTTGCGGCATCTCGGAGATAATCCCGCTTATATATTCACCGCTTAAAAATTTATTCATCCAATCGAGTTTGTTAAAGTCATTTACGATAGTGATGGATTTTGGAGCCTTTGTTCTTGATTTGGCATAATCGCTTACCCATGAGTAATTGCGTACGAAACGGGTGCAATCATCTTCTGTTGTGTTCGCCTGCCATAAATGCACATGGTCACAGGACATGGCATTACCAAGTACTACCATGCTCGAAACGAGCGGGTCTTTAATTTCATCGGTTTCATCTATCTCGAGCAGTATTACCGATGCGTGATTAACAGCTTCAAGTAATGTCTCACGGTGTGTCATATCGTTAATCATTGTTGTAAACTGTTTATCAATGTTTCCGGAAATAATAAATGATAAAAGCACCATAACTGCCAGAATCAGCAGAGTTATTAGTGAGCATCTGAGTGCAAAGCTGCGCACCTCATTAAATACCCTGTCGGAGTTCAGCCCTATGAGCATCATTCCTTCGATATCCCCGGTTGTTCCGTAAAGTGGATAGATAATGGAAAGTATGCTGATATTTACAAACTGCAACTCATCACGGAATGTAAGTCCGTTTATTAATACATCATTTATAATTTCGTCTCTGATGTTATCCGGCAGCAGCTCGATTGAAGAAAAGTGCATTGTTGAGGAAATTTTTGCAGAACCGTCGAAAATTGTTATTTCGCAATCGGTTAATAATTTTAACATATAAGCAAGATGGATATCATCGAGGGTGCGCCCGAATGCAACTGTCCCGATAATATTATCGGTTGCACCATATACAGGCACTACCGAACTGATTATCAAGGAGCCCCGTTCACTGCGGGTTACTGATGAATCTGCTGTTCCTTCCAGAGCAAGAATGATTTGATCAAGGTGCATAAGATTGCCGGCGGCATATTCAACATCATATGTTCTGAACAGTACATTACCGTTATGGTCTGTTACAATTCCGTAATCGTAAGCTTCTCTTGATGCTATAGGATTTGTGAGGTTGCTTAACACTTCAGTATTTTTGTTTATTATAGCGTCTTTAAAATCAGATCTTATTGACAGGTCGGCTGCTGCTCCGTGAGCGTTTTCCATAATATTTGATATCCACAGCTGGATACTGTCTTTTTTGTTTTCGGCGCTTTCAAAAAGAAAACGCTGCACATTCTCACCGTATGCATAAACAGAAATAAGCATAACAAGGACGCAGCATAAAAGTGCAACAGAAATCATTGAAATCAATATTTTCAACTTTACAAATCTTTTTTTCATCAATCGCACCTGTACATTATTTGGTATAAATATACCCTTTTTCTGATGTCAAAGCAATCATATAATTTAACTATTGTCTTATATGTCCGTCTCCGTAAATAATAAATTTTGATGATGTGAGCTGCTCGAGACCCATCGGGCCGCGGGCATGCATTTTTTGTGTGGAAATACCGATTTCCGCACCGAGCCCGAATTCGCCGCCGTCGGTAAATGCCGTTGAAGCGTTGACATATACGGCTGCAGCGTCTACCTTGTCGAGGAATTTGTTTGCTTCGTCATAGCTGCCGGTTATAATCGCTTCCGAATGCTTTGAGCCGTATTTGGTGATATGGTCAATTGCTTCATCTATATTTTCTACAACCTTGACTGCGAGAATATAGTCCAGAAATTCCGCATAATAATCATCGTCGGTTGCTTTGATAACGCTGCTTCCGAGTATTTTCTGTGTTTCTGCGCAGCCGCGAAGCTCGGTATTTTTTGTGTCAAGGAGTTTTTTTGCCATCGGTAGGAATTCTTTTGCAACAGCTCTGTCAACAAGCAGGGTTTCGGCGGTATTACATACCGAAACACGCCGGCATTTTGCGTTGAATATGATGCTTGCCGCCATTTCGAGGTCAGCGGTTTTTTCAACATAGACATGGCACACGCCGATACCTGTTTCAATAACGGGGATTTTTGAGTTTTCCGTAACATGGCTGATAAGACCTGCTCCGCCTCTCGGGATAAGTACATCTATATAATCTGTGAGGCAAAGAAGCTCATCAACGCTGCTGCGGTCTGTATTTTGGATAAGTGAGATTGAATCCTCCGAAAGTCCCGCTTTTGTTATAGCTTTTCGCATTATCTCGGTTAAAGCATTACTTGAGTTAAATGCTTCTTTTCCGCTTCGAAGTATTACTGCGTTTCCTGCTTTCAGGCATAATACGGCAGCATCGACGGTTACATTCGGGCGGGATTCATAAATTATTGCAATAACACCGAGCGGTACGGTTTTTCGCCCTATCATCAGCCCGTTCGGTCTTTTTTCCATTTTATCAACCCTGCCGACAGGATCACTTTGAGCGGCGACATCTTGAACACTTTCGGCAATCGCATTAATCCGCTCCGGATTAAGAGTGAGCCGGTCTATAAATGCTTCGGACTTACCGTCTTTTTTTGCGTTTTCCACATCCTGCTTATTTGCGGTCAGTATTAAATCCATTTTAGAAACAAGAGCCTTGCTTATAAAATGCAATGCATCGTTTTTTTTCTTTGCCGTACATGTCATGAGCTTATTAGCTGCTGTTTTTGCTGCTGCTCCTTGAGTTTCTATAGCTGTCATTATGCTTCTCCGCTGTTTGATATTTATGGTTTAGTTTTTCTAAATTGATTTTTAAAACGTGCTTATTTCGTTATTTTAAAGCGTGTTCCGACATCGGCTCCGTTTATTGCGTCATAGATATTTTGAGAAACCGAGCCGTTTGTGATTATAGTCTCGATTCCTTTTTCTCCGGCAATACGGGCAGCAGAAAGCTTTGTCACCATTCCGCCTGTTCCGAGTTTGTTGTTCACTCCGCCGGCGAGTGCGGTTATTTCATTGCTGAGCTCATAAACAACAGGGATAAGTGCGGCATTCGGGTCAATATGAGGGTCTTTGTCGTATAACCCGTCAATATCCGAAAGCAGAACAAGTAAATCTGCTTCTACCAGTACCGCTACGACTGCTGAAAGTGTGTCGTTATCACCGAAAATTTTATGTTCCGATTCGATTTCTTCAATGCAAACAGAGTCGTTTTCGTTGACAATTGGAATAACACCCATGGAAATGAGTGCATCAAACGTTCCTGTCAGGTTGATTCTGACAGTCGGCCTGTCCACATCTTCACGTGTCAGGAGAATCTGACCGACGGTTGCACCATATTCGCCAAAGAGTTTGTCGTAGATATGCATAAGCTCAAGCTGGCCTACTGCGGCAACAGCCTGTTTTTTGCGTATATCCTCGGGGCGCTCCGTTAAACCGAGCTTTGAAACCCCTGCACCGATAGCACCCGATGACACCAGAATTACTTCATGTCCTTGGTTTTTTATATCGGTAAGAACTCTTGCAAGCCTGTCTATATTTCTGAAATTTAAGCCTTTTCCGCTGTGGCAGAGTGTCGATGTGCCGACCTTAAAGACAACACGCTTTTTTTTCATTATATCCTCATATGCTATTGCTGAAGGCAATTATTAATTAAACTCACGTGTGTAAATTAAAGAACCTGACATGTCGAGAAATTCAAGAATTACTTTCGGGTTTGAAATTCTTGCTTTACGCATTTCTTCAACTGCTTTTTGGAACTCGGATGCTCCGCCTTCGGCAACAACCTGTGAAATTTCAGCTGTTGCAAGCTCTTCAAGCTCTGCTTTAAAAACTACAACAATTGTTGAGTCGCCTCTTTTTTCTGCCCGTACATTATATAACCCTTCAAGCTCTGCATGTAAGCTTTCGTCGGAGTTAATCTCGTCAACGGCTTCCTGTAATACATCTCTGTTGCACGCAGTTAGTGTAAATACGAGCACTATTGCAAGGATAAAAACCGGCAAACTTCTTCTTAATTTCATTTTTTTTATTTCTCCCATATATTTTATGAATCGTTTTAGCGAGCATTAGTATAGCATAATTATGCAAATATGGTCAAATTAATTGGAAAATATACATTTTCTTAAGAAATATTCGCAATTGTAAATAAATTGTTTTTATTTGTTACCCTTTCTTAATTGATAAATATTAAGCGTCATGTAATATATGGTTAATAAAAAGTTAATACAATTGTAACAAATATTAAAAATTATAAAATAATTTGCGGAACATTTTTATAAAGTCAACGTCTTAGAGATTATTAAATAAAATTTAAAGGGGTGTACATTATGAAAAAGGCAGTTTCGATTCTTGTTATTTCGGTATTTGCGCTGATATTTGCTGCAGGATGCGGCGGCACGGGTCCGGGCGGGTTATTTTATCATTCGGATGGAGCAGGTTCTGCGACGGACAGAGTATTTTCCATGACACCTGCACCTTCAAGCTCGGTGGATTCAATGGATTCGACGGATTTTTTTAGCGAGTTCCCGTTGAGTGAACCATGGTATGACGAAGAAAATGATGAGTGGCGGTATGAGCCCTTTGATGAAACAGATGATTTTGCGTTTGCGGACGAATCACCTTTTAAGGATGTAAAAACAAGCCCGCTGTCCACTTTTTCGGCAAGTGTTGATACAGCTTCATACAGCATCATGCGCCGCCAGATAATGAACGGCTCGGCCCCCTCCGGAATGCGGATTGAAGAGCTTATCAATTATTTTGATTATGATTATATTGCACCAGTACCCGGGAGCGAGCATCCGTTTTCGGTTTTTACGGAGATAAGTGAAGCTCCATGGGCACCCGGTCATCTTCTTGCAAAAGTCGGGATTCAGGGTAAAAAGCTTCAAAGCACAGAGGAAATTATAAATAATATTGTATTTCTGATTGATGTTTCCGGCTCGATGAACCGTCCCGACAGGCTTCCGCTTGTTATTGAGTCAATGAAATTACTGCTTTCACAGCTTAATGATAACGATATAATTTCAATTGTTACATATGCAGGTAACGATAAAGTTATTGCCGATTCAGTACCGGGTACGGAGAAAGATTATCTTACACGCTTATTGAATGATTTAACTGCAGGCGGTTCAACTGCAGGAGCAAGAGGTTTGCTCAGTGCATATGAGATTGCGGAAAAGAATTTCATCGAAGGCGGTAATAACAGGATTATTCTCGCAACCGACGGTGATTTTAATGTAGGCTTAAGCAGTGTTAAGGACATTATCGACCTGGTTGAAAAGGAGCGGGATAAAGGGATATTCATAAGTGTTCTGGGATATGGAATGGGTAATCTGAAGGATACGGTAATGGAAGCGATTGCTACAAACGGTAACGGCAATTACGCATACATTGATACTATACAGGAAGCAAAAAAAGTGCTTGTCCATGAATTTGACTCAATAATGTTTACGATTGCCAAGGATGTGAAGTTTCAGGTTGAGTTTAATCCCGAAACAATAAGTGCATACCGTCTTATCGGTTATGATACGAGACGCTTGGAAAATGAAGATTTTAACGATGATGCAAAGGATGCCGGAGACATCGGTTCGGGTCATAATGTTACTGCGTTTTTTGAGCTGATTCCCGTTGGTGCCGGAGATAGCGGCAACGCCGGTAATGCTGTTGACCCGCTGAGGTACAGCGACATCACAACAACCGGGAGTGATGATTTTATGACAGTGAAAATCAGATATAAAGAGCCGGACGGAGATGTAAGCAAGTTAATTGAACATCCTGTCGGTCCAAAGGCGTTACAACAACAGGTATCGGATAATTTCAAGTTTGCTTCTGCGGTTGCCGAGTTCGGGTTAATTGTTACGGATTCAAGATATAAAAATGAAAGCAATGTATCAAGCGTTCTTTCAAGAGCAAAATCGGCAGCAGGAGAAGACACATTTGGCTTGCGCGCAGAGTTTCTTGACCTTGTCCGCCGCTTTGAGCGGCAGAGTTAAAGAGACAGGGAGCGGTTTTCAAATACCCTGTCCAAAAAATAGGGAGCATGCCAAAAGGTATGCTCCCAATAATTATATATATTTAGTTAATATATTCCATAGCTTTGCTAATTACTTTTATCACGTTGTCATATATTATCGCAGCGGTTCGATGTGTATTGTTGCGTCCATGTCGAATTTTTCTTTTATCATGTCTTCAATTGATGATGCTATTTTGTGGCCTTCCTCTACGGTCATGCTTCCGTCGAGTCTGATATGGAGGGTTAATTCCTTATGCGAGATGTAATTATGCAGATGCAGGTGGTGGAGCTTCATATCTTTGTCGTAAATTTTGCCCAGCTCATTATCCAGTGATTCTATAAATTCCGCACTTGGTTCTTCGCCTAACATTCTGGTTATTGAATCTTTCATTATTTCAAAAGCTGCATAAAATATTGCAAGTGCACAGAAGATACCAAGGACACTGTCCATCCACCAAAATCCGGGTACAAACCGTGCAATAATGATACCTATTAATACCACAACAGAGGATAATGCATCAGAACGGCTGTGCCATCCGTCTGCGGTCACGACGGGATTATTTGTTTTCCGACCGATATAAAAGCCGTATTGTGCAAGCAGTTCTTTGATAATTATTGATACAACTGTCACTACAATTGCCAATGTTCCGTAAGTGACGGATTGCCTGTTTTGAAACCTTTCAATAGAACCCGTTAAAAACTCATATCCGATAAAAACAAGAATAAATGCAATCATAATTGCGGAAATGAGTTCCCATCGTCCGTGCCCGAACGGGTGTTCCTTGTCGGGTTTTTTTGCAGCAAGCTTTGCGGCAACGACAACAAAAATCGATGTAAGCGAATCGGACATGGTATGCCATGCGTCTGCAATAAGAGCAATAGAGCCTGTCAGCATTCCAACCCAGAGTTTAATGCCAAATAGTACAGCATTTACAGCAACAGATACGATACCCTCAACAATTTGTGCTTTTTTTCTATCCATGTTATTCTCTCTTTCTAAATAAAAAATCTGCGGAACATTTACTGTCCCGCAGACGCTCGTTATCATCTGCTGTCGCAATCTGCGACCCGGCACCACAAACCTTTTTATTAACGTTAAAGGTTTATCGCCTGCTCAGTTTTGTTATAATTTGAAACAATGGTAACACGCAAAATATTCCCTGTCAAGGGTATTATACACTATACCTCTATATACTTCCTCACACATTCCAGTAAGGCTGCAGGGTCAAAGGGTTTGCCTATTACAGCATCGGCACCTAAGCCTTCGGCATCGAATTTAAGACCTTCGTCTGCCCAACCCGTGAGAAAAACGACCGGGATATATTGCCATTTTTCGCGTTTCTTTAATTCAACAATAGCATTAAGACCATTCATTTCCGGCATTTCAACATCCAGCAAAATCAAGTCAGGTATTTCATTAAACAACTCCATAAGGTCAAACATTTTTTTTGCGGAAGTCATTGTGTGGACCTTATACTCATCTTCAAGCGCCGCTGCACCCGCAGCTAAATTCGTCTCATTATCATCAACAATAAAAACAAGCTTTTCCATAACTGCATCCCCCAATAACTAATCAAAATTTCTTTGGTTAAAATATATCACAAAACTCAACAACGGACAAGATATTGTCATAAATACTGTCTGAATTTCGATATACCGGTCAAACAGTGTCTGGAAAGCGTGTACTTCGACTCACCACAAAAATTCTATTTTTTCTTTTCACGTTTAACTATTCGTTTTAATTTCATTATTTTCAAATCAAGCTCAAAAGAAATTTCATCGCCGCTCACTTCAAGAATATTGTCTTCTAAAAGATCCATAAATATGTCGCCGCCTTTTTGCATTAATGCATTTTGCGTTGGTTCATCTTTAATATCC